>Ga0209359_10000420_pt1 | contig 10613 bp, 9 predicted proteins | sample MarorgKNORR_S2LV_FD_188224 | JGI IMG/M metagenome (GOLD analysis project Ga0209359, IMG submission 188224) | Marine microbial communities from the Southern Atlantic Ocean, analyzing organic carbon cycling - Surface_A/KNORR_S2/LV (SPAdes) (version 2) | ecosystem: Environmental > Aquatic > Marine... | reverse complement strand
AAGATGAGCATCATGAGGAAGAGCATCATGAAGATGAAGATGAGCATCATGACGATGAAGACGATCATGGAGACGAGCATGGTCATGGCAATCTTATTCATGCTAATTATGTTCAAGAAGATGCTGAGTTTGATGGATATGAAATTGAATTTGGAAGAACATTTGATTTAGGTCCTGGTGAAATGACATTATCTTTTGGTAGAGATGTTGTAAATGCTCAATTTACAGATGGTCATAACGTACCAAGAATAAATCCTGCAAGAAATGTTTATTCATTTTCATATGCTCAAGATGACATAGTCTTTAAGTTACATTTAAAAGATGTTGAAAAACAAAATGATGTTGGTGAAGGCGAAACAGCTACTGCTGGATATCAAATGCTGGACACTAGACTGACTAAGACATTTGATTTAAGTGGAAAAAGTAAGCTTAAAGTTTCACTATTCGGAAGAAACCTTCTAGATGAAGTTGCAAGAAATCATGCTTCTTTTGTTAAGAATGAAGTTCCTCTTCCAGGAAGAAACTATGGAATTAAATTTAATTTAACTTACTAAATTAGATTTTTTCAATTAATATAGGCCCCCAAATCTTTAAATAAGGTTTGGGGGTTTTTTAATATTATGAAATCACAACTTACATCAGATAAATTTGCAATGTCGTTTTCTGCTATATGCATGATTCATTGCCTATTTGCCCCATCTTTAATAATACTTTCATATAGCTCTTTGGCATTAACTGTCGAAAGTGAGCTTATTCATAAAGCTATATTGCTTTTAACTATTCCTGTTAGCATCTTTGCAATTAGCTTAGGGTATAAAAATCATTCAAATAACTCCATTATCTATACTGGCATTGCTGGATTAACAATTCTTATTTCAGCGCTTTTGATTGGAGAAAGCATTGGTGAAAATGCAGAACTAATTTTAACTATTATTGGTTCACTGATGGTAATTGCATGTCATTACAGAAACTATCGAATCTGTAAAAAAGTAAATTGTGACTGTCACGAAACCTCAGAAGCTTAAAATTTTAAATTCTCAAAATCCTCATTAATTACTTTCATAGCAAATATATTGTAGAATGCGCTCTTTTGCGCCATATCATGATTAAGCATATTAAACTCATATACTTATTATTATTAAGTCCATTCATCATGGCTAACTCGAATGTTGAAGAGATAGTTACAACCGGGTCATTAATTAATAATTCAGAAAAAGATGCATCACCAGTTAATGTTATAACTAAAGAAGATTTTGAAAATTTTAATATTTCTAATTTTGCAGAAATTAGCAAATACCTAACATCATCATCTGGTTCGCATTTCCAAACAAATGCACTTGAGGGAGTTGATCAAGGAATGGCCTCAATAACCTTAAGAGGTTTAGATCACTCCTCTACTCTGCTGCTACTTAATTCAAAGAGACATACTTTTGCTGGAACACCCTCAAACCAAGGTGAAGGATATATAGATGTAAACATAGTTCCTGAAATAGCAATCAAGCAAATTGAAGTTTTAAAAGAAGGAGCTACTTCACTATATGGGTCTGATGCCGTTGCAGGTGTTGTAAATGTTTTAACTCAGAAAGATTTTGAAGGATTTAAATTAAAAATTAATAACTTTGAAACTTCAAATTATAGTCAGAGTGATAAATCTTTAGGTTTATTAGTAGGATCAAATTACAAAAATGGTAGCTACGTATTTGGTCTTAATATACTAGAAAGATCAGCTCTGTCTGCCTCTGAAATACCTGGAATAGCAGAACTTGGTCTTAGTGGATTAGGTAAAACCTTTAAAATTTCTGCTGATGATATTGTTAGTAACGGTTTATATTCAGGTAATTATAATGCAAATCAATTTGTACCTGATCCTCAATGTGAGGCAAATGGAGGAGTATTAGATGGATCTTTTTGTAGATTCTTATACGGTACCAGATTTAATATAGTGAATGATGAAGATCATTCCAAAGCATATGCCAATTTATTGCTTGAAAGAAGCAGTTATGTTTATGAGATAACCTTCATGGGATCAGCGGTTGAAGTAAATGATAACCCTCAGTCACCTTCATACCCTGCTCTTCCTTTTTTATCGAGACAAATTCAACCTAACCAAGGAGGAAATCCTTTTAATGTCCCAGTTACTTGGTATGGACGCCCTCTTGGTTCTGAATTTGATTCCCCATATTCTCCTAAGGATATAAAACAATATAATCTTAGTCAGACAATCAATACTAATATTAATGAAAGCACTGAACTAGAGGCATCTTTAACTATTAGCAGCCACTCTAATGATCATTATAGGCCAGATATTATTGATTCAAGGTTCTTAGAAGCATTAAATGGCACTACCATGGGGCAATCTAATGGAAGTCTTACGTATTGGAACATTTTTGATTCATCGCAAAATTCTCAAGAGTTAATTGATTATGTAAGAGGTGCAGAGGTTTCTTCAAAAGAAGCATCTTTAACAACTCTTGATTTTATATATAGAACTAACATAGATAACTACGAAATTGCATATGGTCTTCAATTGAATGATGAAGAACTTAAAATTTCATATGATGATGTTAGCAGAGCAGAATTTGATTCAGATGGCAAGATTATTAAATCAGCAGACCTATTCTTTTTGGGTGGAGGTATAAATGTCTCAAAAAATAGAAATAAATATGCTGGTTTTTTTGAAATTCAGCCCAAGCCAACAGAAAAAATTGATATCAAAATTGCAGGTAGATTTGAAGAGTTTGAAAATGACTCATCATTTGACCCTAAAATCTCTTTTAAATATATCGCATCTAAAAATATAACTTTAAGAGCTTCTAACAGTTCATCTTTTTCTATGCCATCCATGGCTCAAATGTTTTCAAGTGATATTAACCTAGGAAGCGTAAGGGACTTTAATGGAAATTCACCGTTTGTAAGGCAAGCACAAATCGGCAACCCAAACCTTAAGCCTGCAACCTCTAAGAATTCAAATATTGGACTTATTTTTGAAAATCTAAAACATAGACTCAGTATTGATTATTGGAATATCGATTACAAAAATAGAATTGAATCTCAAAGCGCACAAGTAATACTTAATACAGACCCAAATGGTCCAAGTATTACAAGAAATTCTAGTGGCGATTTGATTGGAGTCACCACAACCTATTTCAATGAAGAATCAACTGAAGTTTCAGGAGTTGACTTAAGTTTTAATACACTTTTAGCAAGCTCAGATAAATTTGGGGATGTATTACTAGCAGTAAACTCAACAACTTTAATAGAATTTCTTACACCAGCTCTTGGAAATGAAGGTAGTGAAATCATGATAAATAGAGTAGGTAAATTTAATAACGATACTAATACGCATTCTCTTCCCAAAAATAGAATCAATGCTTTTTTAAATTGGAAATATCAAGATTACGATATTAACTTTAATTCACGATATATTGATGGATATAGCAATGAGCGACCGATTAATAGTCTTGGAACATCATATGGATATAACAATTCTGTAGATTCTTTTTTTGTTCATGATCTTTCAGTAAAAAAATTGTTAATGACAAATAGAGGTGAAATTGATATCAAGCTATCGGTCATTAATATTTTTGATGAAGCAGCACCAAGACTTTATGATGCTCCAGATTTTAGCTTTGATACAAGGGTTCATGATCCAAGGGGAAGAATTATTGGCATAAGTTTTGAATATAGAAACTAATTTTCAATAATGAATAATCTTAAAAACACTATTTCTCAAGTCATTGAAGAAAATTTTATTTCTACTGAATGGAGTGATGCGGTTAATACAGAAGTTAAAGATTTAAACTTAAATACCAATGATCATCCAAGGAAAGATCTAACTAAAGTACCTTTTGTAACTATCGATGGTGTCGATGCTAAGGATTTTGATGATGCTGTTTTTTGTAATTTAAATGATTCTGGATTTTTGCTTAATGTAGCCATTGCTGATGTGGCTGAATTAGTCAACGAAGATTCATACCTTGATCAGGAAGCTAAAAAAAGAGGAACATCAATTTACTTCCCATCTAAGGTAATACCAATGCTTCCAGAAAAAATTTCCAATAATTTATGTTCTTTGGTACCAGATAAAATTCGAAATGTTTTGGTGAGTGAAATAAGTTTTTCATTAGATGGCTCTATAAAATCATACAAATTCTTTCAAGCCAAAATCATGTCACACAAAAGAATGACATACGCAGAAGTAGAAGAATATATCAAAAATAATAACTCCAATGTTTCAAAAAAAATAAAAGCCTCTCTAGACGCACTTAACCTTCTTACCAAAAATTTATTAGTTAAAAGAAGTCAAAGGAAAGCATTAGAAATTGAAGGTAACGAACCCATACTGAGCATCGATGAAAATGGAAAAGTTTCTAGTATTGATTTACCACGTAGGCTATACGCCCATCAAATGATTGAAGAATCTATGCTAGCAGCAAATGTGTGTGCAGCTAACTTCATGCATAAACACTATAAATTTGGAGTTTATAGAGTTCATGAAAAACCTGAGGAATTAAAACTTGAAAGTCTAAAATCTTTTTTTTCATTAAAAGGTTTTTCAAGTCAAAATAAAGACACCCCTCTTGCCTTAATTAACAAATGTCTTCAATTTTCATCAAAAAATAAATTAAATAAAGTTCTTCAAACTGTTGTTTTACAAAGCCTTAAAAGAGCGGAATATTCAATCAAAGAAATTGGCCATTTTGGGTTACAGCTTGATAGATACTCACACTTCACCTCACCAATAAGAAGATATCCTGATTTAATGGCTCATAGATTAATAAAGAATATTATTAATAAAGGTAATTTAGATATTAACAAAGATAAAATTGAAGAGATTTGTGGTGAGATGTCAGAACTTGAAAGAAATGCTGAAAAATCTTCTAGACAAGTTGTCCAACAAATGATTTGTCATCATTTAAAAAAATATATTGGTCATGAGTTCAGAAGTACTGTAACAGGCATCACAGATTTTGGATTGTTTGCCGAAATAGATAATTTTTATGTATCTGGTTTAATTCATGTTGCAGACTTGCCAGGAGATAGATATTTTTATGATAAAGATGCTAATCTATTAAAAGGCAAAAGAACTGGTAGGGTTTATAGGCTGGGTCAAGACATAAAAATTAAAATCATGAATGTACTTCCATCAGAGAGAAAAATTACTCTGATACCATGCTAAGATTTATAAGAAAATGAGTAAAAAAGAAAATGTCTCGAGAGTGGGTTTTCATAGCATTGAAAGTATTCTTGAAAATAATCCCCATAAAATAAAGAAAGTTACTTTACCGGCAAAAAGAAACGATCAAAGAATTTCTTCACTAATTCTTGCATTGGAAAAGAATAATATCAATTACGATTTATCATCAAAACTAAAACAAGAGCCTGAAGCAATAATTTCTAATGAAAATGAGTTAAATTTTAAAGACCTTAAAAATTTTATTAGCTCAGGGGTAGATAACCCTCTTATTTTAATTCTTGATAACATTATTGATCCACGAAACCTTGGAGCTTGCATAAGATCGGCTGCAGTAATCGGAGTTGATGCGCTTATTATCAATAAACATCATTGCGCTCCAATAAATGCTATTGCCCATAAAGTTTCAGTTGGTGGGGCTGAGGTTATTAAAATTTTTCACGTAACAAATCTTATTAATTGTTTAAAATTTCTTAAGAAATCAAACGTTAATATATATGGTCTTAGCGAACATGCTAAAGAAAGCCACTTAGAATGCAATTTTACAAACCCAAGTGCAATCATAATGGGTGCAGAAGAATCTGGTATTAGAGAAAAAACTTTAGAAAGCTGCGACTTTAAAATTAATCTAAGCAATAATAAACTATTTAAAAGCTTTAATGTTTCTGTTGCAACTGGGATAATACTTGCCGAAGCTAAAAGACAGCGTGAAATATAATATAAACATAAATGCTAAAACAAAGAACACTTAGAAACTCAATAAAAGCAGTAGGCATAGGACTGCATACTGGTAAAAATATTACTATGGAGCTTCTTCCTGCTGAAGAAAATACGGGTATAAATTTTATAAGATCAGATATTAGCGAAGATTTTTTAATACCAGCTATAGCAGAGAATGTTGGTGATACTAGTTTATCAACCGCTTTAATCAAAGACGATATAAAAATTTCAACTATTGAGCACTTATTATCAGCCATAGCTGGTCTAGGTGTTGATAATTGTGTTATTAAAGTAAACGGTCCTGAAGTTCCGATAATGGATGGAAGCTCAAGTCCTTTTGTGTTTTTAATTCAATCAGCAGGTCTTGAGGACCAAAATGCACTGAAAAAGTTTATAAAAGTAAAAAAAGAAATTACTGTCACAAGAGATGATGCTTATGCATCAATAAAACCATTCAATGGATTTAAGGTGTCATTCAAAGTTGATTTTGATCATCCAGTTCATAAAAAATTGCCAACAGAATCTATAATAGATTTTTCCTCAACCTCTTTTGTAAAAGAAGTTTGTCGCGCAAGAACTTTTGGCTCGTGGAATGAAAAGGAATTACTCCAATCAAAAAATTTAGCATTAGGAGCTAGTGTATCAAACGCTATAGTTTTTGGTGAAGAAGAAATCTTAAATGAAGAGGGTCTTAGATTTAACGATGAAATAGTTAAACATAAAATGTTAGATGCTATTGGGGACCTTTATTTGCTTGGTGGCAACTTAATTGGTCAATTTTCTGGTTATAAATCAGGACATGCATTAAATAATCAATTACTAAGAAAGATTATTGAAGATAACGAAGCATATGAAGTAATTGAGTTTGAAAACTCAGTAAATGCCCCAATCTCTTATGTTAGACCTCCTTTTGGAGATATAGAATAATAAAAAGTTTAGGGGCTTTTTTTTATAAGATAAACATATGCTTAATCCTTTCGCAAAAATATTTGGTTCCAGTAACGATAGAGTAATTAAAAAAATGATGCGTCATGTAAATGATGCAAATAATCTTGAAAAAGACTTATCTGAAAAACCAGATGAATATTTTTCAAATCTAAAATCTGAACTTAAAGATCTTTACGACAATAGCGATAAAGATATATATGCAATTCTTCCATTGGCATTTGCGGCAGTAAGAGAGGCTTCAAAAAGAACTATAGGTTTAAGGCATTTTGATTCTCAGATGCTAGGGGGTATTTCATTGGCTGAAGGGAATATAGCTGAAATGAAAACCGGTGAAGGAAAAACCCTTGTAGCTACCCTACCAGCATACTTAAATTCAGTTATTGGCAATAAAGCTATTTTGGTTACAGTGAATGATTATTTAGCTAGAAGAGATGCTGAATGGATGAAGCCAATTTATGAATTTCTTGGATTAAGTGTTGGTGTTGTTGTCTCTAATCAAGAAATATCAGAAAAAATTGAATCATATAAATCTGATGTTATATACGCCACCAATAATGAACTTGGTTTTGATTATCTAAGAGATAACATGGCTCACTCTGTTGAGCAACGAGTTCAGTGCTCATTAGATTTTGCAATTATTGATGAAGTTGATTCGATTCTTATTGATGAGGCAAGAACACCTCTAATTATTTCTGGTCCATCTTCTGAGAGTTCAGAAATGTATAAACAAATCAAAAAATTTATTCCTAAACTACACCTTCAAGAAAGGGAAGGCACTGAAGAAGAGCCATTAAGAGATGATGAGAGAGGTCATTACCTTATTGATGAAAAAAATAGGAATGTTGAACTTACAGATGATGGTTATATCTTAGTTGAGGATTTGTTGGAAGATGCAGGCCTTATAGGTGCGTCTGAAGGTCTGTATTCAATATCGAATCTAAAAATAATGAAGTTTGTTCAAGCTACTTTAAGAGCAAATTTTTTATTCAAAAAAAATGTTCACTACTTAGTAAGGAATAATGAGGTCTTGTTAATCGATGAGCATACAGGAAGAACTATGCCTGGGCGAAGAATGAGCGAAGGAGTCCATCAAGCTCTTGAATGCAAGGAAAATGTTCCAATTCAAAGAGAGTCGCAAACCCTAGCCTCTACAACATTTCAAAATTTCTTCAGATTATTTAATACGCTATCAGGAATGACTGGAACAGCTGATACAGAAGCTGTCGAATTTCAGCAAATATATGGTTTAAGTGTCATAGTAGTGCCTACCAATGTACCAATGATTAGAAATGATCATAATGATCTAGTCTTTTTAACAAAAGAGGCTAAATACAAGGCTTTAATTGAAGAAATAGAAACTATTAGAAAAAACTCGGCTCCTGTTTTGGTTGGTACTGTTTCAGTTGAATCATCCGAAGAAGTATCTATGTATCTGAATAATAAAAATATTCCTCATCAAATCTTAAATGCTAAGCATCATGAAAAAGAAGCACAAATTATTGCTAATGCCGGAAAACCTGGAATGGTTACTATTGCTACCAATATGGCAGGAAGAGGTACAGACATTGTCTTGGGTGGTAAAAAAGAAGAACAAAGCTCTGAGGAATGGGAAAAAAATAATCAAACGGTGCTTTCAGCAGGCGGATTACATATCTTAGGAACCGAGAGACATGAATCAAGAAGAATAGATAATCAGCTGAGAGGAAGATCAGGAAGACAAGGTGATCCTGGATACTCGAGATTCTTTCTTTCTCTTGAAGATGATTTATTAAGATTATTCATTTCTGATAGCAGGAGAGCTCTTTTTGATAAAATAGGAATGGGTGATGATCACATTGAGCATAAAATGCTTTCAAGAGGCATTGAGAATGCTCAAAAAAGAATAGAAAGTAAAAACTTTGATGCCAGGAAAAGCTTGCTTGAGTACGATGATGTTTCAAATGATCAAAGGCAAGCAATTTACTCTTTAAGAAATCAATTACTTGAAGAGAATGACATAAGTGATACGATTCAAGCTCTAATTGATGATCAATTTAAATTAATAACTCATAACTATGTTCCCGAAGATTCTGTTGAATCTCAGTGGAGAACAAGAGACTTAGAAAAATACCTTATTGAGACATATGATTTAGAAACAAATATTCATCAAAAAGTAACTGAAAATAAAAAACTCATCCCTGAGTCTATAGCTAAAGAAATTATTACCTCTGCTAAGCATAGGTATGAATATAAATATATTGAAATAGAAGACAACAGACTTCTTCTTGAAAAACAAGTGATGTTACAAGTTCTTGATGTTCACTGGAAAGAACATTTAGCTGAAATTGATCATCTTCGAAACAGTATTGGTCTAAGAGCGTATGCTCAAAAAAATCCAAAAAATGAATTTAAGAGAGAAGCGTACTCTATGTTTGAGTCTATGCTGGATGAGATTGACAGCGGAACTGTAAGAATACTTTTTTCCTTACAGATTGCTAATGAAGAAAATGCTAATAATATTCAATCTAACCAAAATAATCAGGAAATCGTTTATCAGAAAGATGAGGCTCCGGCCTATAATGAAGAACAATCAAGCCCTTCAAGTGCTCCTGCAGTTAAGGCTACAGAAACCGTTAAAAGAGAAGAACCAAAAATTGGTAGAAATAATTTTGTAAAAATTACAAACGGTGAAGAAACAAAAGAAATAAAATTTAAGAAGGCAAAGCCTTTAATTGACTCTGGTGAATGGAAAATAGTTTGACTATGAGCTCCTATTCAATCCTCATAAAAGTCTTCAGATTGTATTGGTCTTGAAATTTTATTATCTTCATTTGCCCAAGACCCAAAATCAATTAACTTACATTTTTCTGAGCAAAAAGGCCTGTAATCATTTTTAATAGCTAAATCTACTTTTTTTTCACACCTCGGACACTTAGCCATTTTTAACAATCTCCAAATACTTTTTATGTATCTTTAAAACTTCCATTCTTAATAAATCTAACGAGCCATTATTAACAATAACGTCGTCTGCAATGCTTAGCCTTTGTTCTCTTGTAGCCTGCTTATTAATAATATTTTCAATATCGCTCTTAGCTTGATTATCTCTTTTAGAGGTTCTTGAAATTTGAACGTCTACATCACAATCAATAACTAATATCCTGTCATAAATTTTTGAAGAATTCGTTTCAAATATAAGGGGTACAACAATAATACAATAATTAGATTTCGTGTTTCTTATGAAAGTTTCAATACCAGACCTTACAATTGGATGAATGATATTCTCGAGTTTTGATTTTGCGTCCGAGTCATTAAATATAAGTTTTCTTATTAATTCTCTATTAATATTTTTGTTTTCATCAAGATATTTATCTCCAAATTCATCAATAAATAATTTATATCCCTCTGAATTTATATTTAAAGAATCTCTAGCAAGATCATCAGCATCAATTAAATCAACACCAATATCTTTAAATAATGTAGCTACTGCTGACTTTCCGGAGCCAATACCACCCGTTAATCCTATAATCATAGTGGCATTATACTAAAGATAAAAAAAAAGGCTCCTAGTAAACTAGGAGCCTTGAAGAAAAAAGCCTGACGATTTCCTACTCTCACACAGGGAGACCCTGCACTACCATTGGCGTTAACCCGTTTCACTTCTGAGTTCGAGATGGGATCAGGTGGTTCCAAGTTGCTATTGTCATCAGGCAAACTGGTATGTAACTTTAATTTTTATTTTCACTACAATGTTTCTCAAAACATATAACCTTAC
>Ga0209359_10000416_pt1 | contig 10659 bp, 7 predicted proteins | sample MarorgKNORR_S2LV_FD_188224 | JGI IMG/M metagenome (GOLD analysis project Ga0209359, IMG submission 188224) | Marine microbial communities from the Southern Atlantic Ocean, analyzing organic carbon cycling - Surface_A/KNORR_S2/LV (SPAdes) (version 2) | ecosystem: Environmental > Aquatic > Marine... | reverse complement strand
AAGAAAGTTAGGTCAAACTACACCTTCAAGAAGTGAAATAAGTTCTTTCCTCATAAGATTAGAACGACAATTAAATATAACAGATTCACAGTACAGATTATATAGACGTTTAATAGTTGACTGGAGCGATTTGAAATATGCACAGAAACAAATGGTAGTGGCAAAAATCATGCAAAGAATGAGAATAAAAGCCAGACCTGCTGAAGTATTTCAACATTTAGTTGCTATGAAAACAACTAGGGCATACAAAGAACCTAAGCAAAAATCAGACACACTTAAAAGAACAGCCGCAACTGTAGGCGGTGCATACGTTGGAAGTAAAGTCATTCCAAAACTTACCAAGGGTAAACTTGGCTCAAAAACTGGTGCTGGTATAGGTGCGATAGCAGGTTATTGGGCAAGTGGCAGAAAAAAACTATAAACATTTATTAAGCATGTCTCCTCCTAGGACAGGGACTACCTATCTTTTTGACTTATTAGCATCTATTCCACAAATTAGAGAAAAAACAACAGTATTTGGAGGCTGGGATAGACTTTTAAATGAAGCATATAATGTAATGTCTGCAGAAGACATACGCAATAAGTCTGTTTTAGATGTGCCTAGAAAAACACATGCAAAAGAAAACGTTGCAATACATCATATAATGAGAAAAGATGTTGTATGTCCTACATACATTCCTACAACATATTTTGCAAATGGACTTACTGTGAATGTTGAAAACTATTGTAAAATGTTTAATGCAAAAGAAAATCAAATATGCTTGTCTATAAATCCTACAATACATGATAATTGTGTGGAAATGGATAACAATTTAACAGCACAAAAATTAAAAAAAGTTTTAAAGGACTTTTCTGATTGCCCAGAGAAAACAATAGATTCATTAAGCGAATATACAGATATTAAGAAAGAAATATTTTTAAAAACAGCATTAGACTTTATGCAAGTTTGTGATACAAAGATTTTAATTGGAATGAGAGATCCTTTTCAAACTTTTATTAAAAATATACAAATGAAAACAAACATAGGAAAAAGGTTTTTACAACTTTTAAAAGATAGAGATTTTAAAAAACTTTTTCTAATCAGTAAAAAGAATCCAAACTATATATTCTCTCCTAACATTAGAAGTGATGACAAACAATACGAATTGACTTTAAGAATTATGGAAGAAAGAATGCTATTAGATGAAGTAATAAACAAGCAGGTAGTAAGTGGAGTATTCAATTTAGAAGAACACAAAGATACAGCACCTTTTTATGTATCAATTGCAGAACAATTATATCCAAATTTTGAAGACTATATGTTCTTTTCAGAATGGTTTAAATTTTTAACTAAGTTTACAATGTACGAACAGTTAGAAAGTGTACTTACATTTAAAAGTTTAAACACTTTAATATATAGTATGAAAGATTTGAATGATGCAACTCAGTTATACAGTAAATTTAACTTTTTTGATAGTGTAGAACAAATACAAAATTCTGATTTTTTTGCTAAAAAGAACAATGAGATGAAAAATTTTGCTGAAACAGAAGTAAATTTTGAAAAATTACTAATAGATACAGATTTTGTAAAAACAATACAAAGTAAATCTACAAGCATTTATAATTCATATAGATAAATAGTAATATGAAGATATCAGAAATAGTCATAGTTGAAAATATAAACGATATTGTTAATCAGGAACTTGAGGATAAAATTGGTACTGTAGGTCAAAGAAGACCTGGTTGGGAAAATGTAAATACTCCAGCAGTTCTACAAAAAGCAAAGGGTTTATATACAACTGGTGGTCCAAGTATGACTGCTGGATTGGCTGTGGATTTGTCTATTGAAGAAGTACATCCTGAATTAAGAGACAAAATGAAGAAAGAATTTGGTTATTCTAGAAGTGGTCCAGGTGTAGATGCTGGAGATTTAAAAACAGCATTCAAAAACCCAAGTAAAACAAAGTCAGATGACAGTGAGTTTAGAAAAGGATCAGATGGTAGAACACTAAGACATGATAAATTTTATGGTGTTAGTGATGAACCAAAACAAAAAGCCGACAGAGAACCTAGCATAGACCTAATGAAGAAATTTAAGGATCGCTTCAAAGATGTAGATTCTGTCAGAAAAACTAAAAGCCCTGGCAAATATGCAAAAGCAACAAAGGGTGCATTAGGTGACATAGCAAGTAAAATAGATTCTATAAGAGATATTGCACCTAAATTAAAAAACTTAAAAAAAGCAAATAGAATACGATAGTATTCTTTTTTACTACAGTTTAAATTCCAAAACAAATCGATAAATACTATTATCCAAAGCATATTCCTAAAAATGGTGGTGGTTTAGAGACCACGAATATGCAAATGATACAGTAGGAGACTATCATGGCACAAACAAGAGTAAATGGTGCAGTTCTTGATAACAGTCAACTTATGGTTGGTACTTTAAGTCACTTCATTATTGATGAAGTAGATGGTACTGACAACATTAGCCAATTTGGGTTCTCAGGTGGAGCGGCTCAGAAAGGTGAATTAGTAGTTCAAGGCTTATCAACAATTTGTACTCCAGTACTAATCAACAGCATTTCTGCTACAGTAATGCACGTTGGTGTTGAAGGTTCCCCTACCGCGGCTAGATTATTAGCGGCTATTCAACCAATGCTAACAGGAAACGGTGCAAACGCAACTGTAACTGCTGGAGAATATAGAGTAGTGTAACCTAAAAGTAATTAACTTTTAAAAATCCTCAACTTAGGTTGGGGATTTTTTTTGGCTTCTTTATCTGTACAAAGTGATAAATACACATTATAGACACAGGAGACAGTATGGTGGGACAAAGAAGCGGAGCAATGGCATCCGTAGAAGTATTAACAGGTAACATTGAATTTTTTACTTTGTTCACTACTTTAGACATAACAGCATCAGGAAATTTTGCAGACAACAGTCAAAAAGATTTCGAAAGTGTTGTACAGGTTATTGGAATGAGAGCAATGCCAACTGTAATGAATAATCCAGTACAGTTGAATGGATCAGGCAATAACAAGTTAGAAAATTATGGAGCACCTACACTAACTGGCGCAGGTTTTATTTTTAAATTTGCAACAGAAGTACCAAATGCTCATACAGTAGACACACTTAAAAATGAATTAAATGGTGTAGTATTAAATGCAGGCACTATAGATACAACAAGTTCCGTAAACATGGAATTTAGTAAACAGGATTTATTATAAGATGAAAAAATCTGAACCAGAACAGCAAAACAAACCAGTAGAACAAAAAGTTTATGCGGATTCAAATAATTTAGAAGCACATATTATTGCAGATATGTTGCGTATTGAAAGTATTACAACTGAATTACGTGAATTTAAAAACGACACTAAAAGTCGTTTAGACAAAATAGAAAATTGGCTAATTGCTATTGTGGGAACAAGTTTCACAACACTAATTGCATTAGTTGTTGGATTATTGATAAACATGGTAGGCTAAAATGTTAATTAGTGATATAACAGAAGAACAAATTACCGAAGCCAGAATGGTCTGGCGTAGAATGGGTAAAAAGATTAAACGTGCTGTAAGATGTACTAGCGGCAGACGTAAAGGTAGAGTTGTGAGTAAACCTTCACAATGTACAGCACCTATCAATATGAAAAAACGTATGGTACTCAAACGAACAAAAGCCAGAATGGGTAAACGTCTAAGTAGAATTAGCCAAAGAACAAAGCGAATGAATCCAGCGGCTAGAAGATTAAGACAACTTAATAGAAGATAGATACATGAAAGCAAAAGATGTTAGAACGTTAGAAAGTGTATTATTAGAATATGGCATGTCGTCAGGTGCTAGTACGCCTACATCACAACAACAAACTGGCGCAACTGCAAAAGCAAACAAAAAGACAAGCCCAACTACTCAAAAAACAACACCTAAAAAAGATTTAGGCAGTCCAACTACTCAACCAGGACTAAAAGCAGAACCTGAACAACCAGAAGTACCACAACCAGTTGCCAAAAAGGCAGGTGAATTAGATGTAGATGCAGAATTCAAAGATGATAAAGGTGAAGTAGCAGGTAAAGTAGTAAGTAAATTAGGAGACACACCACAACCAGATAAAGTAGTTGTGCAAGATCCTAAAGGCGAATACAAAATTGTAGATCCTAAAGATGACGTATTTGTTGATTTAGAAGAAAATCAAAAAGTTAGAAAACTATCTCAAAAGTCAGCAAATAAAGTTAAATCACATATTAAAGATAGCAAGAAGAAAATTAAAAGATTAGCAAAACTTGGATTACAAGAAGCACCAGAAAAATTATTTGAAATAAACTTTAGAAAAAAAGAAGTTATAAACAGTTCCTTAGATGCACAAATACGTTGTGGCTGGGAGGCTGAAAGTATTTGGGAAGATTTAGAAGAACAATCAGATGATGTAGACAATATGACACTTGACCAAGTTGATAATGAATTTGGTGGCATTGATTGGGACAGCATAGCAGAAAATTTTACAGATTGGATATATGAATACAAAGTAGATGAATACATGGATGATGCTATTGAAGACTATGTCAACGAACGTGAAGATGACGAAGATTTCATCAATGAATTTATAGAAGATGAAGGTATAGAAGAATCAGATTGGGACGATTACAGAGAAGGCGTACTGAGAACAGAATATGGTGATGAAAGATTTGAAGAAGAGGGTGCTGAAGAACTGTCAGAATTATATGGATACGAAGATGAGAATTGGGCCAGAGAATATGTTGATGAATACAGAGGCAGTGACTTTAGAAATTTTCTAAGAGCTCAAGCACAAGAAGATGATGATGTAAGACAAGGGGCATACGAAACAGCCAGTGAAAATTATGATTATGACGATTGGATCAATGAGAATTGGTACAGCATGAGTTCATTCTTAGATGACTATGGTGTTGATTACTCCACTAGTGGTAGTATAGGTGAAGTTGCAGATAGATTAGAAAGTTGGATTAGTGACCATAGTGCATTCCATAATCACAGACCAGAACATGGTGATTACGGTAATACTAGTGGAGATACTACAGAATATGCTGTGGAAACTGACAGTAGTATAGACGGATATGGTACTGGTGCAGAAATTATATCACCTGTGTTTAGTACACCACGTAGAATGTTAGCAGAACTGGAAAAGTTCTTTGCATGGTTTAAATCAGAAGGTGTTGTAACAAACAACAGTACTGGATTACACATTACTATGAGTTATAATCCACAAGATGGCGAAACTGTAAATCATAAAGAAGGTTCTAGTAAAGTAATAGCAAACAAAGTTAAGATGGCTGTGTTGTTAGGTGACCAATACTTATTAAGTGAATGGGGCAGAAGCAGTAACACATACACAAAAAGCCAATTGGAAGATTTAAAGAAAGCAATACAAAATTTAAAAGTTGAAGGCAAAGGTACAGATGCTATTAAAAATGCAGAAAAGTTTTTAGAAGACAATATAAGTTCAGACAAGTTTCGTTCAATACATTTTAAAGGTCAAACAGATTCAAAGACAAATACCAACTTAATAGAATTTAGAATAGGCGGTGGTGAAGATTATCATACGGAATTTAAAAGAGTGTTTAGTTCTGTGGTAAGATATGCTACCTCAATGATTGCTGGGCACACAGACCAATACGAAGGTGATTACGCAAAAGCATTAAGCAGACTGCTTAACAAAATGAACGATGTATCTAGTAGAGACGAAGAAGAAGTAGAAAATTTAAAAAGTTCTTCAGAAGATTTTGCAGGACATCCAATATTGGATACTCACAAAGCAATAGCAAGTTCAAAAAATTATTTAGAATTTGTTCAAATAATGCTCAACGCAATGAAAGATTTAAACAGTTCTACAAAGTTTCTAGAACCAGATGCAGATAAAGAGTGGAAAGCCAAGTGGACAGAGTATTTAGATAACACCTCAGATAATTTAGAAGATTTCGACAGTTCACTGAAAAGAAGTTTAAATAAAATTACTGAAAATATAAACGAAGCACCTAATAAACCAGAACCTATAAAAGCATACCTTAGACCTGAAATGACACCACCTTCAGAAAGAGCAAGTGAACTTAGAGCTAAAGGTATAAGACAGTTTTCAGAAGCAATGGGAATGTTAGCCTTAGATATTTCCAACGGAAAAGCAAGGACACAACCTAGTGCTAAAAGTGTTGGAGCATTGAGAAAGTTTTTAAAACTACATGAAATAAGCGATACAGAAATAGATGCTAATTTAAAAGTAGCAATGGACGATTTAAACTTTGGTAGAGATTTGCCTCCAAAATCTAAAATAGAAATAATTAGAAAAGGTATAGATACTTTATTTAAAAAGGATATTGTTGTCAAACCAGATTATATCACAGCACCTCAAGTAGAAGCATTAATTAAAGGACTATGGAATGTTGTTAATGCAGATAAATTTAATTCTGTAGAAGCAGACAAAGTTAAAAAACTTTGTGTTAGATTACGAATGGGTGATAATACTGCAAATATAGAACAAAAAGAAATTGAAGTTGACATAGACAGAATGATTAATGCCGCTATTAACAAAAGAGAGTTTAATGACTTTTATAATCATTTAACTAGGTCTGGTTATAACAATACGACATACTTAGTTTCACCAGGTCACATATATGATAAAAACGCCTATAATGAACTTATTAGATTTGTTAAACAAAGCGAGCCTTATACACAACCTGTAAGCAAAAGTCATAATCCTAACTTGTACAATGATGACAGTTATGTTGAAAACGCATTAAGCAAATATACATTATTGTTGAGAAGAAGATTTGCCTTTTTAGAAGACCAACATGACAATGACGTAAGTGTTGCAAGAAAATCTCTAAAAGAAATGGTTCCATTAATTGAAACATTCTTTAAAGACAATGAAGTAAATCGAGATGATAGTGGCAATATGAGTTTTGAAACTCTTGTTGGTATCCCTGAAGTGGAAATAAGAAATCCAGAACCAGAGGATCCTAGAGTTAAGAAAATGTCTGATTACGAAAAAGAACGATACTTAGAGTTATATAACGATGATGATAGTGAACAATACTTAGGCATTCGTTCATATAGAATGGAAAGAATTCAAGATGCTTTAGATGATATTGTTAAAGGCGAAACAGAAAGAAGAACTGTTAGTGTAATGAGCGAATTTATCACAGACACCATAAGAGAATCTTTAAGTGGTTATTATAAAAATAAAGACAGATATCCAGCATTGTATGTGATACCAGAAGTTAAAAGTCTTATTAAACAAAGATTTGAAAGTTTAGCAACATTTATGCGAAGCATAGATAAAATATTTGTAGACAACGGATTTGACAGTCAGGATACATCTATTAAACGCAAACAACAAATTGATACAGATGCTGAAAAATTTAAAAAGAAAATAGCAGACAAGCCTTTGGCTACAGTAAATATACCTTCCCACAGTTGGACATATATAAATCCGAGATTATGGAACGAAATAGAAGCATTAGCAGAAGCAGATGAGAAAATTCAACCAGAATCTACTTTATTAAAACAAGTAATTCAAAGTGCTCAGGCAGTAGGTCAATATGACACTGGCATAATAATGGACGGTGGAGGCATAGCAGTTATACCAGCGGCACATTGGAGTCAGGCCCAAGATGCATTAAATGGCAAAGACCTTATTAAAATACAACAAAAATTTGGTAATAACAGTCAAACTTGGAGATTAAACAATTACAATAAAATAATAGATGAGTTTAGACAAATATATAAAACTCATCCAAAAAATATAATAGGTAATGACGAAACAGATGGCTGGCATCAATTAGATGGTCGAGACAGAGATTTAGTAAGCAAAATATTTAGAGTAGAATTTACTGGAAAATTAGATGGTAGAGTTGGCATGGGTGATGTAGATGAACTAATGCCTTCAGCAGTAGCAAAGAATCAAGTTTCAGGAGAACCATTAGAAAGAAATAGTGCTGTATCCTGGTCTCTTAGTGATGGCAATGCAAAAAAACAATTTGCGGCATATGATTTTGAAAAGTGGCATGATAAAGATGCAGATACTATAAAAAAACAAACTGCTGAAAGAATGAAAAAAGGTATGCCTTTTTATAAAGCAGTAGCAGAAGCAATAGATACTATAGATCCAAATATTAAACTGCATAAAGATTTGGTACAGGCGGCTGGTGTAGAAGATTATATAGAAGATTCATCAAACACAATAGCCCAGAAAACAAATTGGACCAACTTAGCAATGTTTTTAAAGATAGAACCTGGTGTAAACAATCAAGGTATAGGATTATTGAAAAAAACATATCAAATGTACGATGGTAATTCCTCAGGTGCCTTTGCCGCTGAAGGTCACAGTATAGAGAGATGGGTAGATGCTGTTAAGAAAGCCAAAAAATATATTGAAACAAATTATACAGAAGGTGGCGGAAACTACTTTAGAAAAGATGATCCTGAAGGTCAGCCTAGTGGCGCAAGTGCAAGATATGCCTATAATGATGCAGGTACAACTAGAGGCAGAGCATCAGGACCTACAACTGATGAGTTACAAGCAGATGGCGTAACTGAACAAGATTATGCAGATATGCGTAGAAAGTATATACAATTTAATTCCATGATGAAAAGTGGTATGCAACAATATATAGTACAACAAGATGTAAACAGATTAGTAGACTTCTTGAAGAACTCAGACAATGATGAAGATTTCAAAAAGGCTGTTATGAACAAGATGATATTAGACCAAGTGGACGGTGATGAACCAAATGATTTCCAGGGAGTATTAGCCAGAGGCAGAATGTATTTGAATGCTCAGACTGAAGATGGTAATGACTTTGATAGAGATTATGAAGCAACATTACGAGATAGTGTGTTCGCTAAATTTGATTCATTACCTTTACAAGAACAATTAGCAATACTGAGCGAGTCAAAAGTATTAGAACGTCCGTTATCCAAAGGTGAAAAGAAAGACAAAGAAAAATATGTAAAAGGCATGAAAAAGTCCAAAGGCGATTTTGAAAAACGTTATGGTAAAGATGCCAAAGCAGTTATGTATGCCACAGCAACTAAAATGGCTAAAGAAGATTTAGATGAAACAACAAACGAATTTGATAGAATTAAAATTTTAAATGATATACTATCAGACCATTTTCCTGTAAGTGACCTTAAAAAACAAATGCTGGCTTTCCAGGCTATACCAATGCCTGAAATGTTAAATGCATTTAGAGAACTTAGAGCTCAAGGTGGAGATGATGCATGTGCTAGAGGTATTGTGAGACATTTTGTAAATGCACTTCCAGAATATATGCAAGATAAAGTTAATTTGCATGAGTGGAGCAAACAACATCTTAAAAAAATAATTAGTGAATACACAGATTTAAGTGCAGAAAAAGACAATATTATTAAAACAATAAGTGGGTTAGATGCTACAAATGACCAACATGCTGAATTGTTAGATAGAATATTTAAGTTGTTAAACAGCGAACATATTGGCAAAACATTAGACAAAGCATTCAGTTATCCTTTAATGGATGAACCTTTTTCAGACAAGCAAAAACAAAAAGTTATAAGTGATGTAACAAAGATTATAAGTGCATTGGATAGTGATTATGGAACAATGAGCAAATTCATAGAACAATTAGAAAAAACAGGAACGGTTGTTAATATTTCAGAATTAGATAAACCACTTAACACATTTGCAAATGTATTTGGTGATGATATTAGCACAAAAGCCTTTAGAGCATTAACGTCATACGGTGTTGGTGTAAACCAAAAAGGACCAGGTGAATATGGATTAGCATGTCTAAGTAATAAAATTAGACTGGCATCTGGTGAAGGTGACTTAGAGATTGAAGGCATAGGAAAAGTAGAATTAAAAGCGGCTACTAGTAGCACTGGCGGAAGAATAGGTTATGGTGGCGGAAGTCAAAAGGCTAAACAGGCAATTATAGACAAATATGCTGAATACATTCCAATAACAGCAGGAAGTGTATCTGGTTCTGGTTATTTAGGATTTACAAAATTTATTAACGGACTAAATGAAGACTTACCAGTTACTGATATAAACAATCAAAAATTAAGAAAACAAATTTCAGAAGATTTATTTTCAATGGATATGGATGCTTTTGCAGGACCATTATGTGATGTTATATCTACAAATGCAAATGCAGAAGAAATTGAAAATGCATATCTAAAACAAAACTTTTTATGGTATAAAGATAGAGATGACTTTGATGCATTGTTGTTAATAAGCATACCAAATATGAAAACTGCAATGATTAAAAATGAAAATGATTTAATTGCATTTAGACGTAGTGGTCATGCAATGTCAACATCTATTAGTATTGTACCTACACAGGCTGGTGCTGGTAGAGAGCAATGGGCACAATTAAGTCTTAAAGCAGGTACAATATAATGAGGGCAAATGATTTAAACAAATGTCCTAGAACCAAAGAAACACAATGTCAATGTGAGTCTTTGAATACTATAACTGAAGCAGAAGAAACTGTTAAGGCATTAGTAAAGTTTGAACATACTGAAGGTGATGTGCAAGGCATCATAAAATTTAAACAAGATCCAGGCAAGCCTACAATTATTAGAGGACTTATAAAAGGACTAGAACCAGGAGAGCATGGATTTCACATACATGAATTTGGTGACCTAAGTGATGGTTGTGCTAGTGCTGGAGG
>Ga0209359_10000415_pt1 | contig 10677 bp, 14 predicted proteins | sample MarorgKNORR_S2LV_FD_188224 | JGI IMG/M metagenome (GOLD analysis project Ga0209359, IMG submission 188224) | Marine microbial communities from the Southern Atlantic Ocean, analyzing organic carbon cycling - Surface_A/KNORR_S2/LV (SPAdes) (version 2) | ecosystem: Environmental > Aquatic > Marine... | reverse complement strand
ATGAATTTTTTCATCTAGATTATTTTAAAGGTTCGAGTTTAGCTGTAAAGTGTCTAAGTAATTTTGGTTGTTCAAGAATCTTATATCCTTTTAACTTATCTTTTTTCTCAGCTAACTTTTCTAAAACCTCAGCAACATAATCGAAATGACTTTGTGTGTATGTCCTTCTTGGAGCAGCAAGCCTAACCAGTTCATGTGTTGCAGGTGTATCAGGTTCTCCATTTTCATTTGCAACACCAAAGGCAAGTGTTCCCAATTCAACAGCTCTTACTCCGCCAATTAAGTAGATTTCACAGGCAACCGAGTGCCCGGGATATTCATGAGGTGGTATGTTTGGTAAAAATGTTTTTGCATCAATGTACAGCGCATGACCACCTGCAGGTTGAACAACAGGTATGTCGTAACTCAATGCCTTTTCGGCTAAATAGGAAATTGATCTCGCACGATATTCTAAATAATTTTTATCAGTAATTTCTTTAAGACCTTGTGCTAAAGCATCTAAATCTCTACCTGCTAATCCCCCGTAAGTTGGAAACCCCTCAGTAAGAATCAATAAATTTCTTGCAGCTTCTGCCAAAGCATCATCATTTAAAGCAAGAACTCCACCAATATTGCCAAATCCATCTTTTTTCAAACTAATTGTGCAGCCATCAGCAAGTCGAAAAGCTTCTTTTGCTATTTCTCTTATCTCAACATCTTTATACTCTTCTTCTCGTTGTGAGACAAACCATGCATTTTCTGCAAACCTACATGCATCTAATAAAAACATCTTATTATATTTTGTACAAAGCTCTTTGACCTTTTTTAAATTACCCATTGAGACAGGTTGGCCTCCACCTGTGTTGTTTGTAATTGTCATTAGTACAAATGGAATTTTGTCACTATCAGACCCACTCAAAAGTTCTTCTAATTTCTCTAAATCAACATTCCCCTTAAATGGTGAAGGGGATAAGAGATCTAAGCCTTCTTCGCACAAAAGATCTATAGGGTTTGACTGTGCAAACTCAAAGTTAGCTCTAGTAGTATCAAAATGACTATTGCTTGGAATTATGTCCCCTTCCTTAACGCTAATTGTCGCAAGAATTTTTTCACTTGCTCTACCTTGATGTGTTGGGATAATGTGTTTATACCCAGTGAGATCAGAAAGCACCTCATGAAATCTCTGCCATGAATGTGAACCTGCATAGGATTCATCTCCTCGCATTATTGCGGCCCACTGTTCTGATGACATTGACCCTGTACCCGAATCGGTGAGTAGGTCTATGGTTACCTCTTGTGATTTCAGTCCAAAAACATTCCAATGTTCCCTTTCAAGAAATTCTCTTCTCTCCTGTTCAGTTGTAATGGGTAAAGATTCAACAGATTTTATCTTAAAAGGCTCAATGATTGTTTTAAACTCCATAGACAAATTGTAACTAATCATTTTTCAGATATCATAAAGTCTATGGTGGAAATTCATAATTCTGTTGCAAAGGTCTATGAAGAAAATAAAGAAACTCTCGAAATATTTGAATGCTTAGATGAATTTTCTGATACTCAAAACTTTTGCGATCATTATGGTTTTGACATTGAAGATTCCTGTAATGCAATTTTAATTAAAGCAAAGAAACCAGAAGAGTTTTACGCCATGTTTTGTGTTTTGGGTGCAAACAGATTAGACGTAAATCATAAGGCTAAAGTGGCCATGGGAGCAAAGAGAGTTAGTTTTGCCTCAAGAGAAGAAGCTGAAACAGTGACTGGTCAAATATATGGGGGAATTAGTCCACTTGGATTACCTGAAAATATTAAGGTTTACATAGATAAAAATGTAACTGATCGAGAAAAACTCTTTATTGGAGCTGGGAACAGAGTCTCAAAATTTTTTCTTTCGCCAGAAACTTTAATCCAGTTATCTAGTGCTACGGTACTAGATTTAACTTAGACCGGTTCGACATAAACTTGCAGCTTGAGGAAGTAAAGCTTTACCATTAAATCCAGGAAGCCTGCCACCTTGAAGATAGGTTTTTAAACTTCCTTTTATATTTTCAAATTCGTCTGGATCTATCTTTTGTGGTTGGAGCAACACTTGGAGATTGTCTGGTAAACGTTCCTCTAAAAACTCTCTTTGCACACTATCTAGTTCATCAACATACTCTGATAGAAGATTTAGAGTTATTTCATAACTATCAATTACTTCAATACAGTTTTCATACTCTATTTTAGAAAGTGGGCTGGTGTCTACCTCATAGTCTGCCCTGTATTGAAAAAACAAAATAAGAATTACAAAAATTAACAATGTATATAGTAAAAATTTAAATGGCAATAAAACAATTTTTTTCACAGGCCATAGTACAAATTTAAAAAGTCTTTTAATCATGTAGTTTTTAGTTTAATGCTATTACGAGACACTGGCATGCACCGCCAGATTTCAGAAACTCAGATACATTGGCTACTTCAGCATTAAGACCAAGTCCCTCCATAGTTTTAATTGCTTCAATATCTTCTGAAGGAAATATTACTGTGTTATTTATTACAACTGCATTACAAGCCAACTGGTTTGCATCGTGCTCCGAGACAGGAATAAGATTAAATAAACTTTCAAATGCACTTAATGATTGGTCTTTAAATGCCTCTGGATAAAAAATGGCATCCCCAGTAGGAAATTGTTGAAAACAAGTATCTAGATGATAAAACTTTTCTTGAGCTAGTTCAACAATGATTGGTTCTAGTTGAAATTCTTCTGCAATAAAAAGCAGAGCTTCTTTATCGCTTCGAATGCCGTATGACCCAACTAAGTAATCGCCATAAACAAAAGCATCGCCTCTCCCTTCGAATTTAAACTCTGAAGGAATTCGTCCAACGCTATATCCATTATCACTAAACCAGTTCATATATAAATCTTCTTCACCACGTCTTTCTTCATATTTGAAATTAGCGATAAGAACATTTTTATCATTTATTATTCCCGAATTTGCTGTAAATACTAGGTCCGGATATTCCTCAGATGGAGGTACTACTTTTACTTCTGCTCCTGCTTTTTCAATTGTAGATTTTAAATTATTCCACTGATCTTTTGCCAAATCTAAATCAACAGTTACACCTGCAACCATCCAAGGATTAATGGAGTACTCTACTTTGAAAAAATCGGGAGAACTCATGAGAACTTGTTTTTGACTCATACTGATAGTTTACATTTTTATACATTAAATGTATATTCCTAGATATGAAAGATTATTTGTTTTCCGCAATTAATAGTGACTTTGTAGCACAATGCCATGAATTAAACGAGAAAAATGTTCCTAACGTTGGAACAAAATCCTTAGATGGATTTATTAATCTCGTAGAAAACTCTGATTACAACGAATGCATACTAAAAAACAATGAAGTTGTAGGATATGTAATTTGTTTTCAAGATAATGAAAACACTATTAATTACATGCGTGAGATAAAGCATAAAAACTTTAACGAGATTAAAAATAGAGTAAGTAATTTTTTATATATTGATAGAGTTGCTGTTGATAATGAACATAGAAAAAATAAACTAGGCACATCTCTTTATGAAAATACTCTTAATTTTGCGAAAGAAAATTTTATCAAACATTTAACTGCTGAGATAAATCTTCTTCCTTCCATAAACGAGGCTTCATTCAAATTTCACAAGTCTTTTGGCTTTAATGAAATACAAACTGTAAAATATTCTGAAGATTATGAGGTCTCATTACAAAAGCTCATAATAAATAGTTAGAATATATTTATGCAATTTGATTTACCTAGACGTCAAAGAAAAAGTTTTGAAGTTATTACAAAAACTGCCTTATCAGATAAATTAAATAAAGATCAAGCAATAGAGATTTTCAATAAAATTAAAAAAGAATATGAAAACTCACCTAATACTTTTGGGTCCTCTTCAGGAAAAAAAGAATCTGTAATGGAGTTGTTAGTTATAGTGGGTAATCAAATTGCAGGTGAATATAAAGATTGTGAAGTTTCAATCAAACAAGGTGTTCCAGAAATTAATAAAATTAAATCTCAATAGTGCAACTTCAATCACTAACTATCGAATTTATTCTTCTCCAAATTAGTGTCGCTTTTAGCCCAGGACTAATTATTGCTTTGGTTGTTAATGAAGCAGTCCAAAAAGGAAGAAAAAATGCTCTTCAAGTTGCTTATGGTGCAGCAGCTGGTGCTATCGGAATAACCATAATCACTGCTGCCGTCATTACTTACATCTTTTCATTAATTCCTGAGATACTCACTTTTATTTATATTTTTGGAATAATTTATATTGTTTATAAAGGAATCAAAACCATACAAGACAAAGGAGATAGTCCTAAAGTCCTTGGCTCAGCATCTTTTTTGTCAGGATTTAAGATTAACCTTGCTAATCCAAAGATGTGGGTTTTCTATTTATCTGTATTGCCTTTGTTTATAACGGATGAATCTAATATTTTTTCTTCCCTTATTTTTCTGGGAATTGTGACAATATTTATTAATCTTTTTGCAGATATTTCATATGCATTGCTGAGTAGCTATTTATTCAATAATTCAACTACAAAAGTAAAAAGATATATAAACATAATTAGTGGTGTCTGTTTAATTGGTATTGGTGTTTATTTATTCTTCAGTAGATTTATCTGAATCGTCTGAAGTTTTAGCTGAATCATCAGATTTCTCATCTTTAAAGAGTTCTGAAATTGCACCTATGCTACCCAAAGTGGCTGATAAATCTGCCGGTAAGAAAATCTTTGTAGCATTACCATCAGCGACTTTTTCAAGTGACTCTAGATACTTAATTGCAATTAGATCATTTGTTGGGTCACCTTTGTGTATTGCAGCAAAAACTTTTTCTATTGCCTCAGCTTCACCTTCAGCAATTGCAATTTTTTCATATTTTTGTGCATCAGCAACTTGCTTCAAAGCTTCTGCTTCACCAGTTGCATCCAAAACTTGAGATTCTTTTCTACCCTCTGCGGTAAGAATTGCTGCTCTCTTTTCACCTTCAGCTTCAGTAACCGCTGCTCTTCTGTCTCTTTCAGCTTTCATGACTTTGTTCATGGCGTCTTGAACATCTTGTGGTGGGTCAATTCTCTGAATCTCAACTCTAACAACTCTTGTTCCCCATTTATCAGTTGCTTCATCAAGAATAAGCTTGAGCTGAGTGTTAATAGTCTCTCTTGAAGTTAACGCTGCATCTAACTCAAGGTCACCAACTACATTTCTAAGGTTTGTTTGTGCCAACTTTGTAGCAGCTTGAATAAAGTCCCCGACATTATAAACAAGTTTCTTTGGATCAGTTGGTTCATAGTAAATAATTGCATCAACTGTAATTGTCACATTATCTTTTGTAATAACTTCTTGCGGAGGAACATCAATCACTTGCTCTCTCATGTCTACGATGATTATTCTCTCTAAACCAGGTATTACGATATTTAGACCCGATTTTGCCTCTCTATTGTACTTACCTAATCTCTCAACAAGTCCTGTCTCGAAAGGTCTAATAATTCTGAATATTCTAAATAATACAACCCCAAGGAGTGCAATTATGACTACCCATCTAACTATTCCAAATATAATTTCCATAATTTAAGTTTAACCTTCCTTCGTTTGTACTTCTAATTTAGTTCCATTTACACTTGTAACTTTTACCTCAGATCCTGCTGGAATTCTTTTATCAAGTGAAACTACTTGCCAGTCATCTCCATAAACATGCTGCAAGGTTGATTCATACATATCCAACTCTTCTGTTGTAACAAAAGTCATGCCTATATATTTATTTGCTCCTTCAGTAAAGCTTGTGCTTGTTTTCTTATCTTTGTTTCTGGGTCCAAAAACTTTTACTGATAAATACACACCAACAAGGCTAAACACAATAAATGTAGAAAGCTGAATATTTTGACTGTCTGTAAATAGAGAAGCTATTCCAGCAAAAAAAGATCCTATGGCAAACGGTAGTATAAAAAATGTTGGAACTAGAAGTTCTGCCAATAGTAGAACAGCTGCTGCAATGAACCAGATTTGTGTCATAATGACAATCTAATTATCTTGATCTTCCTTTTCAAGCTGTTCTTGCTCAAACCTGTTAAGAGCTAATAAAAACATTACAAAAAGAATTCCGGACCCAACTAAGAAAGTTAATGGAATAATTCTTATTTCAAATGCATTTAAACCATCGATGTTTGCTGGCGCTGGACCTCGTGGAGCATAAAGGATGAAGAAAATTGAATTAATAACTCCCCAGCCAAATATTGCAGCACCAGTGATTAAAAAACCTAGTCTCTTTCCAACATTTGTAGCGTTTAACAAAAAAGTTGATCCAGCAAATGTGATTATAGAACCTATGAACATGAGTATTCCAGTAACTAATAAGTTAGAGGATAAAAGTGATCTCATTATTTCACGCATCAGGTGTCATTCCTCTCAAATAATCAATAATGAGTTCTATATCAGATTGGGGAAGCACAGCACCAAAGCCGGGCATTTTTCCTCCACCAACACCGTTGACTCCATACGCTTTACCATTTACAGAACCTTTAACAATAAAATCTATCAAGTCTTCCCTCTGCTTAAACTGGATATTGGCTCTACCTGCTCTTAGTGCAGGTCCCAAACCACCAGATGCTATCTCTTTAGTATATGCTACACCAGCAGAATAACCTGCGGTATGACATCTTGCGCAGTAAGCGTTAAATAATCCAACTGCTCTTTTAGCTTTTTCTAGATCTCCATCAAAAGTTGAATCAGCAATTTCATCGAATGAAACTTCCCAAAGTTTTTCTTCCAATGCTTTTTCAAGAAATGCTAAACCAGTTTCAGCCTCTTTGATAAATTTATCATATCCCTCTGCAACAATTGTTATGTTAATTAATTCGGATTCAAGTTGTGATAAGAAACCGCTTGCAACAGATTTGTCTTTTCTTCCAGGAATAGATTCTTCGTTATCTGGGTCTAAATTTAATATAGAAGTTCCCAAAACTTCAGAAACGGTACTGCTGTAAGCTGATAACTCTGTTTCAGTAGAGTCACTTAATCCGTCTTCATCTGTATCAATTCCACCTTCTTTGGAAAGTAGTGCTGAAACATCTTCTACTGCTTTTTGAACAACAGGTAATTTTCCTGGTGCGTCTTTTACGCTTTGAATTAATTCTTTTTGCCTTGCTATTTCATTCTCAACTAATAGCTCAGATGTATCGAGTCTAGATAATGAGCTATTGATATTCATTTCAATAGTTTGTAGCTCTTCTGATTGTGATATTTGAAAGTGATGCATGTACTCGATTAAATCATCTAATTGTCCATCATTCATTGGACCACCACCTTCTAATCCCCAAGCAGGCATAGGTGAGTTTGCACGTCCATAAATTAGCCAATAACGAACTTCTTCATCATCATATCTATAGAAAACATTGTTTATTGCAGGAGCAGTCCATGTTACATTTATTCCACTTCTCTTTTCGACGTATGAAGCAGCACCACCAGATCCATCAACACCATGGCAGTTACCACATCCGAACTCTTCATATAAATGCTCTCCTCTTTCTACTGACACCTCATCAAATTCTTCTACAAAACCTTCTTGTCTGTCTTGTTCTCCAAGGTAGTAAAGAGGAATCATAATAGTTAAAAGTGAAGCAATTAAAACTGCAACAGTTAAAGTTCTATCAAGTGTTTTTGTTTCTAAATCATCATCATTTCGATATTTTGACAAGTTAGGTGCATAATCAGAAACTTTACCTGATCCTCTAAAACCAGCAGCTGTAAAAAATGCTAAAGCAGCGATTATCCCTAAAGCAATTAATGTAATTGAAAGTGAACTTGTCATACTATTCCTCTGTAGTTAGAGCTATACAAGATAAACCTTGGGGATACTTCACGGACATACCTGGTGCTCGAGGTGATTCAATAATTGTACCAGTGTCAATAACAAGTCTTCCGTTTACATTAGCAACATTAAATCTATCAAGATTTCTTGGAGCTGGACCCGCAAAATACTCACCAACCATATTATATTTTGAACCATGACAAGGACATTCAAATCCTTGTGATGAGTTACACCATGGAACTCTACACCCTAAGTGAACACATCTTTGATAAACAGCTACTAAACCATCAGTAATTGTGGAGCCAGTGGCAAACTGAGAATTAGCTGCGGCAGTTGCATCTAATGGAAGTACATAAGCTCTTGCCGCTGGAATAAAAGCTGGAATAACAGAACCATCAGCTTGGAATATTTGACTTTTTATTTCTTCAATTGGGCCTGCATCAACTTTTGAACCAAAACCACCTGAAACCTTTGGCCAGAAAAATCCTAACCAAGAAATTGCTTGAATACCAGCAAAGGCCCCGAATGAAATTCTAAGAGCTTTTGTTAAAAACTGTCTTCTAGTTATTCCTGCTTCCTCTTCAGAGATCTCTTCATATATGACTTTTTCTTCAAGCTTTACTGCGCCATCTGATTCAACAATTGGTTCATCAATTTCTTCAACAGTTGCTTCAGTTTCGCCTTTTGGCATCTCTGGTTCTAAAAAGTTAGTTTGAGATTTATCTTCTTTAAGAGCTTTTTTATCAAGATTTTTTTTCCAATTAAAGCTTTTTGGCCCTCTACCAGTGACAATAACGACGATACCAACAATACCTAAAAACCCTACAAGAGCAAAAGCAGCAAAGGATAATTCAACTATGCTCATTCGAAGTGAATCCAGTCTAATAAGTCATCAAACCATATCCCGTCAATCCAAGGATAAGTCCAGTTCCAGCCAGGACCTCTAAATAAAACACCAATAATAGTTAATACACCAGCACCAGCTAAGAAAAATGTATAAAACATAATTGCAAATTTTCTCTTAGACGGATGTGTTTCTGGGTTTCTATCTATGTATGGAAAAGCCATCCATAGAACTAAACCTAAAACCAAAGGGATCATAACTCCAGCGATTTGAGGATCCCAGTATGACAATAGTTCCTGTAAGCCTAAAAAATACCAAGGAGCTTTTGCAGGGTTTGGAGTTACGTTTGGGTTTGCTTCCTCTAGTAGAGGTGCTTGCAATATTGCTGATAGAAAAATTAAAAAAGCTGTCATTGCCATCAATGCGACGAATTCTGGAAGCATCAAATGTGGCCAAGTGTTAACTTTATCTACAGGTTCGGAAACTGATTTTTGTATTGGTTTTGCTTTTACAACAGTTAACAATCGTTGTGTTACTTTTACCTCGGGTGCAAAATCAACTTCATCAGGAGCATCAACAGCTGGAGCTGGAGTCTCTGCTGCTGGAGCTGGAGTCTCTGCTGCTGGAGCTGGAGTCTCTGCTGCTGGAGCTGGAGTCTCTGCTGCTGGAGCTGGAGTCTCTGCTGCTGGAGCTGGAGTCTCTGCTGCTGGAGCTGGAGTCTCGTCAATAGTCTTTACCTCTGGCTCTTTTGAGATAACTGTTGGATCTGACTCACCTTTCATTTCAGCTAAAGCTTGTTCAACACTAATGCCCAAAGCTTTTGCTCTTGCTTCCGCAGATCTCAACAATAAATGTTCTGGAATATCTACCATAAGCCTCTACAAAGGTCCTGAAATTCCGCCATCTTTTCTTACTCTCCAGAAGTGGACAGCCATAAAGATAACAATGATGAATGGTAAGAAAAGTACATGAAGAACATAAAATCTTAATAACGTAGCTGTTGTTGCTTCAAGTCCGGCGAACAATCCAAATTTGGCCTGAGCTCCAATGACAGGCGTATAGCCAGCCATGTTACCTCCAACAGTGACAGCCCATATGGCTAGCTGGTCCCAAGGAAGAAGGTAGCCTGTAAATGACAACAATAAAGTTAGTAAAAGCAAAATTACTCCTATGACCCAGTTGAACTCCCTCGGTGCTTTATATGCTCCGTGATAAAACACTCTAGACATATGAAGGAATACAACTAGAACCATAAGGTGTGCACCCCACCTATGCATATTTCTAACTAACGAACCAAATGCGATGCTTGTTTGTAAGGTCTGAATGTCAACGTACGCAAGTTCTGTAGGGCGGAAATAAAACATAAGCCAAATTCCAGTAATTGTTAAAACTATGAAAAGAAAGAAACTTAATCCACCCAAGCAAAGAGTGTATGAGAGCCTAACTCCGTGTCTTTTAACTTTGACTGGATGGAGGTGGTACAAAACGTTATTCATAACAACATAAGATCTGTTTCTAGGACTGTCTACATAGCCTTTTCTAAAAGGAGAACCCGGACGGAAAATACTGGACATTAATTTTCCACCTCTGAAGCTATCGCTAGCACTTACTCTTGCTTCTTTAATCCTGTCTCGAAGAGATAATTTTTGCATTATATAATTCTAAAGCCTTCCATATATATATCCGTGTCTGTCGTTCCTCTCACCAGAGTCTTCATCCCAAGGTGCTGTATAAACACCATTTTGAACGGCTTGGTCTGCTAATGAGCCAGCAAACTTCCCGAGAGAAATCACCCCTGTTGGGCATCTATCTACACACAATGCACATCTAGTGCAAGCTTCCTCGTCAACAACGAAAAACCCTGGTGCCTCAGATTCGTCAGGAGCTTCAACATTTATTGAGTCGTCAATTGCATCAACAGATAAATAATGAATGCATTTCCAAGGACATATATCAACACACCCTTCACATAAAATACATTCTGCTTCATCTATATGTAAAAATTGTTTTGGACGGACACGAGAGGTGACTTTTT
>Ga0209359_10000413_pt1 | contig 10682 bp, 9 predicted proteins | sample MarorgKNORR_S2LV_FD_188224 | JGI IMG/M metagenome (GOLD analysis project Ga0209359, IMG submission 188224) | Marine microbial communities from the Southern Atlantic Ocean, analyzing organic carbon cycling - Surface_A/KNORR_S2/LV (SPAdes) (version 2) | ecosystem: Environmental > Aquatic > Marine... | reverse complement strand
ATAATTGTCCCGTTATCTAAACATCGTATATTTAAAGGCACACTCCAAAGTGAGTCGTCAGTATCTCCATCAATAAGATATTTTTTTTGTGAGATTTTAAAACTATCTCCTACTTTTTCTATTTTTACTATTGGGTAACCTTCTTGCTTTATCCATGTTGGAAGGATTTCACTTAAGTTATAAGAACTTGAATTTGTAAGTTCATTCCAAAGATCTGACGAGTGGGTATTTTTATATTCATATTTATTAAGGTAGTTTCGTACACCCTCTTTGAAACTCTCTTCACCAATAAATGTTTCAAACATTCGAAGCACAGTAGACCCCTTTTGATAAGTTAAAACGTCGAACATTTCTTCTGCTTCTTCAGGGGATTTAACTTCGAACTCTACAGGCCTAGATGATTTTAAGGAGTCTACTCCAAAACCCCTTGATCTATCTTGGTTCATCTCGTTCCATAATTTAAATTCAGGATAAGTAGCTTCAGATGCAATCACTTCCATTAAGCTTGCAAAGGCCTCATTTAGCCAGATACCATCCCACCAGTTCATGGTTACAAGGTCACCGAACCACATATGCGCAAGCTCATGTGCGATAACAGAAATAGATCTTGATAGTTCGGATCTAGTTGCTTTTTCTACATCTATTAATAGCAGAGTTTCTCTAAAGGTGACTGCTCCCACATTTTCCATCGCGCCCATTGCAAAATCGGGGACTGCAATTAGGTCTAGTTTTGACCCTGGATAGTCAATTCCATAATATTCTTCAAAAAAATCCAGAATTTTTATAGCAGCAGCCCCAGCGTAAGCAGTTTGATCAGCAAACCCTGGTCTATGTACTATTCCAACATCTGTAGTTTTTGATTTACCTATTTTTGTAACTTCAAGAGGCCCAACAACAAAAGCAACTAAATATGTAGACATTCTCATAGAGTCAACAAATTTTGTTGTCGTTCTATTATTTTCGGAAGATTCACTTAATACCTTTTCGTTACTTACCCTTATTAATTCACTATTGGTTGTTAGAGATATAGAAAATACAGCTTTAAATTCAGGTTCATCCCAGCAGGGGAAAGCCATTCTTGCTGCAGTTGGCTCAAACTGTGTTGTTGCAATCCAAATATCATTATCATCTTTATCTTTAAAACTACTTCTGTAGAAACCTCTTAGTTCGTCAACAATTTTGGCCTCAAACTCCAAATAAAGTTGCCAATCACCTTTTGTAACTTGATCTTCAAAAACTAACGAAATTCTTTCTTCATCAGGCAGATAGTCGACAGATGCTTCAATATGTTCACCTGAGTCATTTTCTATGAAAGCACTTCCTACATCAATTCCAAGTGCATTGAGCTGAAGTTCTTTTGTTTCGTCAACTATTTCTAGAAAAACTATTTCTTTGCCTTTGTACTTAAATTGATCTAAGGAGATATCTAGATTTATCTCATATCTATTTGGGATTGCTGTTTTAGGAAGTCTGATTTTTTCATTCATTAAGAAATATTAGTAAGAATATAAATCAATCCCAGTCCAAGTGAATAAATTCATCAGAATTGTTTAACTGGACTTGGTGTGCTCCAAAATAATCTCTCTGAGCTTGAATTAAAGATGATGGGTTGAAGCTATTTGTAGTTCCTACGAACCAGTTGTATGAAGAAGTTATAACTGGAATAGAAACACTCCCATCTACACATGTCTTAATAACTTTCTTTATGCTTTCAAGATTTTCTAAAAGTGTATTATGAACAAACTCAGAAGAGGTCAACGCATTTGACAAGTTTAAATCACCCAACTCCTTCAGTAAATCAGAGCGTATAATGCAACCTGCAGACCAGTTTTGTAAAACTTCTTTTAAATCTATCTCTAAATTTTCAATTGAACTTATATGCTCTATAAATAATAACCCCTGAGCCATGGTTGCAAGTCTTGCAAAATAGATTGTATTGCTGAGAGACTCTATATCGATATCAATTTCTTTTTCTTCTAATTTTTCATTCCACAAATTTTGAAAATTGCTTTCAACTCTAGCGTTAAATGCTTCATAAATACTTGGTAAAGGAAATCCATAATTTAAGGAGGTTTCAACAGTAAGTTTACCGGTGCCTTTATGACTTGCTTCTGATCTAATTTGGTCAATTATGTAACCAGATTCATTTTTTTTCAGCATTATGTTGGATGTAATTTCAATTAAGTAAGAAGATCTATTTTCTTTTGTAAATTCTTTGAAAAAATTACTAATTTGCTCATTATTAAAGTTTGCTTTTTTAAGAATGTGAAAAGCTTCAGTAATTATTTGCATTTCTGCATATTCTATTCCATTATGGAGCATTTTTATAAAATGGCCTGTTCCGTGTCCTTTATAAAATCCAATACTCGGTTTATTGTTGAAAATAGCTGCAATTGAAGAAAGAGAATTTTTTAACTCATTATTAATAGGATTAGACGAGCCTATCATCAAGGCCGGGCCTTTTCTTGCACCTTCTTCTCCTCCAGACACACCCATTCCAACAAATTCTATTTCTTTTCTGGAACAGATTTCTCCCAACTCGTTGCTATCAAGATAGTACGCGTTACCTCCATCAATCAATATATCATTGGGCTCTAAATGCTCTATTAATTTTTTTGCCATATCCAAAGTAGGTTTACCAGATGGAATTAGCATTAAGATTTTTCTAGGTTTTGGTAAGTTGTTTACAAAATTTTGTATATCTGTAGTTCCGGTTATGTTTCCCTTGGAATCTTTGTCTATTAATAAATTAATTTTATCTTCAGATCTATTGAAAACATGGACAGGTATATTATTATCTGAAAAGTTAAGAGCAATATTACTACCCATTACTCCAATACCAATTAAGCCAATAGTTTCATTCATGATAAAAGTTTAACAACATCTTTTTGAAGCAAATTTTCTAAGTAATAATTTCTTATTTTCACAATGACTTCCAATCCGTTTTCATTATTTTCTACATTAATAATTGAGGAATACTTATGAAGCTTGTCTAAATCTTTTGGTGATATAAGCAATTTAACTTCATTGCTTTCGCCAAAAACATTTGTAGTAATCTCAGAAACTAAATTTTCAATGTTTGTTCCTTTGGTTGATGAAACAAATGTTGCGTTTGGATATTTTTCCATCAAAAAATTTAAAGAGGCTCTATCAATCCTGTCTATCTTATTAAAAACTAATAATTCTGGAACATTGGCTTCAATCTGATCTAATATTTCATGTACTGTATTTATATGCATTTCCGGCATTGCAGATGCGGCATCAACAACGTGAATTAATAAATTAGCTTCCTTTACAACTGTTAAAGTTGACTTAAAAGATTCTATTAATGTAGTTGGAAGATTTTGAATAAACCCTACAGTATCAGAAAGTATTATATGTTCATTTATTCCATCTATTTTTAATTCTCTTTGAAGTGAGTCTACTGTTGCAAAAAGTTCGTTTGCAACATAGGTTTTTGAAGAAGTTATTTTTTCAAGCATTGTTGATTTGCCTGCATTTGTATAGCCCACTATCGAAACCAGCGGGGTATTGTTTTTCTTCCTAAAGCTAGACTGCACCTCTCTTTGCTTACTAACTTTTTTGATTTCTCTTTTTAGCTTATTAATTCTATTGTCAATCAATCTTGTATCAGTCTCAAGCTTAGTCTCGCCAGGACCCCTTGTTCCGATACCACCACCTTGCTGATTTAAAGTTTTACCAAGACCAGCTAATCGTGGTTTGAGATAAATTGAAAGTGCTAATTCAACCTGTAGACTGGCTTCTTTTGACTGAGCATGCAGGGCAAATATATCTAGAATAAGACCTGTCCTGTCAACAACATCACACTTGAATAAAGCTCTGAGCTCTTTTTGCTGACTTGGAGTTAACTCGCAATCAAACAACACGACATCGATATCGTTTGCATCTGAAATATCTACCAGTTCTTTTATGGAGCCTTTGCCTATAAATGTTTTAGGATCAATTTTTTCGACTCTCTTAGTTTGAATTATGGTTGGACTAGATCCAGCTGTTTCTACTAAATTAACCAACTCTTTTAAAGACTCCTCTTTGTCAGCTCTTGTTTCATTCTTAAGCACTATTCCAATTAGTAATGCTTTTTGTGTAGTAACAAAAATATCTCTATCAGATACTGTAAGAAGCCTTCGGTCTGATTGGTTAGGATTTTTTCTTTGATTCAATTATTTCATTATAGGTAGTTGGCCATTTTCAGATGCTTCTGATAGTTCCTCTTCTGCAATTATTTGAGACTCTCTAACTGCAAGTACTACCTTTCCCGTTGGAGGCCAAATGAATTTCCAAGCAGCGCTAGCTACAGCCCAAAATTGTTGCCCACTATCCACATCAATTAAAGGAAGTGCCTCTGAAGTTTTTTCACTACCGGCAGGCACCAAGAGTCCAGACTTTGTAATAGTTTCTTCTTTTAAATGCCCAACCCTCCAGCCTGGGGAAACTTTAAATCCAGCAGGAGCATGTTGGATGTCATCAATTAAGCTTTTTTCTTCTGCCATTTTCTTATAATAAACACTAAATTTATATAAAAGTAGCGGAGGTGGACAGGAATCGAACCTGCCAAAGACTTTTACACCTTTCAACAGTTTTGAAGACTGTGGAGCCCACCAGGCGCTCATTCACCTCCGTATTAAGACTAGTTATATAAAAAATTTTTAATTGAATAGAATTAAAGTAATGAATAATTTCCAAAGAGAATTTAAAAGGTTGAAAACTGAAAGAGGCCTTAACAACAAACAGATAGCGTCTTTTACAGGCGTTAAAGTTAAAGATGTAAAACAATGGGAATCTGGAACTAGTTTTCCTTCAGATAGAAAAATTATCAATGCTCTTGAAGGTCTCTTGGGGACTGAGATTACCCCAACGCTTGATGGATTTTCAACAGTAGATACTAAAGATATTGGCGCATTATTAACTGAAGAAAGCTTGTTTTCAGTTGATAAAGAAGACGTACCAATTAAGCAAACTAGATTAGATAAATTTCGTAATACCTTTCAAAAAAAAGAAACCACATCCAACAATACTGATTACGAATTTAGAGATTTTTCTGAAACAAAAGAGGAGTCCTTAGATGAGTATCTAACCAAACCAGTTCAAACAGCAAATGCTCTTCAATACTCGAATGAGGAACCTTATCTATTAGATGAAAAACAAATAGGATTTTACTTAACCAGAAATATTAAAACTACAGCTTTCTTAGTAATTCTTTCAATTGTTATTTTTAATTTATTTGGATTGTTTTGGGAGTCTCTTAATACATTCATAGACAATTTATTGTGAAAATTAATTCGTATACAAAATTAGGACTTTTTCTATCTATAGTTTCAATTTTAGCTGGAGCTTTTGTTAGAGCTACAGGTTCGGGAGATGGTTGTGGAGCAACATGGCCCACATGTAAAGGAAGAATAATTCCTGGACTTACAGATACTTCAGAGTTGATTGAATTCTCTCATCGTTCTGTGAGCGGACTTTTACTCATCGTTACTTTGATTATATTTTCAAAAACTCGAAAATTTCAAAGTGGTTCTTTAGTAAAGTCTGTAACGAATTATCTTACTTTTTTTGTAATTTTTGAAGCAATTATTGGCGCAGTAATAGTTCTTTTTGAGTGGGTTGGGCTCAATAGTTCTTTACCAAGAATAATTGCAGTCCCAATCCATCTTGTAAATACTTTTGGCTTGCTTGGAAGTTATGCAATATTGAATAAAATTCTTGAAGATGACTTAAGAGATATCAAATTAATATTTAATAAAAGTTTTGTTCTTATTTCTTTTCTCTTCTTACTCAGTGGTGCAACAGGTTCTATCACCGCTTTGGCGGATGTTTTATTCCCGAGTGCATCATTTATTGAAGGTTTCTTAGCAGATTTTGACAAGACATCCGACGTATTGACCAGATTGAGAATTTTACATCCAATAATCTCATCTTTATTATCAGTAATTCTTTTTGTTTATTCAATAAGAATTAATAAAAAATATGGAATAAATACAAAGCTATTACAAACCTTTGTAATTGTTGCGGTGTTTCTTGGTGTACTTAATGTCATATCCAATATAGTTTTACCTCTCAGCATATTACACCTAGCAATTGCTGATTTTTTGTGGATTTCCTATATATATGTAAGTATTGATCTTTTGAAAAATAATTTATTTATCAGTTCGCTTTAAATTAATTGTCTGTATATTATTCATCTTTGTAACTGAATAGCAAGCACAAGGGTCAAATTACTGATGGTGACAAAAACAATACCTTCTAAGCCAAAACCAGAGGCAAAAGAAGCAGATTTTTCAAATGAAGAAGCTACATTAACTCCTGAACAGGAGAAAGCTGCACGCGATAAAGCTAAATCTTTAACAAAAAAATTAGCTGATGATAAAGGAAAACTTACCACCGACCTCGTAAGCCAATATTTAACTGCAATAGGAAATTTTGACTTATTGACTGCTGAGCAAGAAGTTGAGTTAGCTCAAAAAATTGAATCTGGTGAAAAAGCTACTGTAAAACTTCAAAAAAAACAATTTAAAGATAAAAAAGGCGAGATTAGATTAAAAAGAGACAGAAAAAAAGGTGCTGAAGCTAAAGATGCTTTTCTTACTGCAAATCTAAGACTTGTTGTCGCAAATGCAAGAAGATATGCAAACACTTCTGGTATTGACTTTCTTGATTTAATTCAAGAAGGCAACCTTGGATTGATTCGTGCTGTTGAAAAGTTTGACTGGCGTAAAGGGTTTAAATTTTCTACTTATGCTACTTGGTGGATCAGACAAGCAATAACAAGAGCTATTGCAGACAAATCTAGAACGGTCAGAATTCCCGTACATCTTCATGACACTATGGCAGCTGTTCGTGCCGCTCAAGCACAACTTAAAGCTGAGCTGGGTAGGGATCCAAAGCCTCAAGAAATCGCAAAAGAAGCTGGTGTAGGAGTGGATAAAGTAGAGCTTGCCTTAAGTGTTGCTGATACTGTTTCTCTAGAACAACCTGTCGGAGAAGATGGGGCACAGCTTGGTGACTTTATTCAAGATGAAGATGCTAGTGATCCATCATTAATTGTTCAGGACCTGGATGTCGCAGAAAGCTTAAGAGACAGCATAAGCAGACTTCCTGAGAGAGAGGGAAGAATATTAGCTTTAAGATACGGATTTTATGATGGTGTTCCAAGAACTCTTGAAGAAATAGGTGAAGAATTTGATCTTACTCGTGAAAGAATAAGACAGTTAGAAAAGCTAGCTCTCTGTAGACTTCGCCATCCATCTTTTGGAATTAGAGAACAAGATTTAGTCTAATTTTTCTATAAATTTTTCTAAATCCTCAACATTTTCATAATATTCAAAAAAATTATTACTAAGCTCCATATCCTCAGGCATATTATCAATAATTTCTTTCCAATAGTCTTTTTTTAAAAAAATTGGTATAACATCTTTATCTTTACTTATGTTGTATAAGTAATTTGTATTCCATGCAACAATAAGCTCAGTTAAAGTTCCTATTTTTCCTGGGAGAACAATAATAGCTTTAGAATTTTCAAGTAAGTGGTGGATTCTACTCGACAAACTTTCTGTTTTTATTTCATTATTAATGAACTCATTTGCCTTAACTTCAAAACTATCTTTACTCATATTGGAAAATAATGAAGGGACAGTTACTCCAATTACACTTACGTTATGTTTGCTAGCTCCTTTTGAAATTGCTTCCATTGTCCCCTGGTATCCTCCAGTAGCAACATTGTGTCCTAGCTTCCCAAGCATATTTCCAAGGTTTTCTGCAAATAAATATTCTTCGTCACCCTTGACGCATCTTGATGAACCAAAAATTGTTATATGTTTCACATAACAAGATTACAAACAATGTAGCTTATACCTGTGTAAAATGAATTAAAAATGTTTTCAGAAATTAACTTAAGTATTGATTCAGCAATAAGCAGTGGTGCAAAATATGCTGATGCTCGTATTCTAATTTCTAAATCTAGAAATATTGCTGCGAAAAATGGCGAAATTGAAAATTTTAATGAAAATGAAAAAATTGGTATTGGTATAAGAGCTTTGGTAGGGTCCTCTTGGGGCTTTTACTCTACATATGATTTATCTGTTGAATCTTTAAAACAAGCAGGAAAGAAATCCTTTGAAATAGCCAAAGCTTCTGCAATGGTTGCAGGAGAAGAATTACCATTTGCGGATGTACCTGTAGTTGAAGATACCTATACAACTCCCCACGAAGAAAATCCTTTTTCAGTCTCCAGTTCCGAACAAATTGATCTTTTAATTTCCTCTACCGAAAAGATGAAAAAACTAGGTAGCTCAAGAGCTTTTGGAAGATTAGATTTTTGGGATACAGAAAAGTGGTTTGCTTCAAGCCAGGGGCACAAAATTTATCAAAATATTATTGAATCTGGAGGGGGAATATCTTCTTTATCAGTAGGTGATGGTGAAACTCAGATAAGGTCATACCCTCAATCTTTCGGTGAATATAGAACTGGTGGCTGGGAAGTAGTAAAAAGTTTTGAATTTGAAAGCCATTTAGACAGATTATCAGAGGAATCCCAAAGACTTTTGGTAGCTCCTCATTGCCCTCAAGGCACAATGGACTTAATTCTTGAAGGCAGCCAGCTTGCTTTACAAATTCATGAATCTGTAGGTCACGCTATTGAGCTTGATAGAATTTTAGGTTGGGAAGCAGCTTATGCTGGAACCTCTCATTTAGATCTAAAAAAATTAAATAAGCATAGATATGGTTCTGAATTAATGAATATTGTCGCTGACGCCACACTTCCTGGAGCGCTTGCAACATTTAAATACGATGATGAAGGAACTCCCGCTCAAAGAGTTGATATTGTTAAAGAGGGAATTTGGACTGGAGTTTTGTCAGGTAGAGACAGTGCAGCTGTCGCGGGTGTACCACCGGGTGGCATGGTACGTGCAGATGGTTTTGGAAGATTGCCTATGGTAAGGATGACTAATGTTGGTTTGCTTCCTGGTAACTCATCATTAGATGAAATTATAGAAGCTACAGATGAAGGAATTTATATGGAAACCAACCGATCTTGGTCCATAGATGATTTAAGACTAAATTTTCAATTTGGATGTGAAGTTGGTTGGTTAGTAAAAAATGGAAAAATAATTGATATGGTAAAAAATCCAACCTATACAGGAATTACGCCTGAGTTTTGGGGAAATATGGATATGTTGTCAGGTGAGGAAGAATGGGTATTTTGGGGAACTCCAAACTGTGGCAAAGGACAACCAAGCCAAATTGGGCATACTGGACACCCAGCTTCTCCCGCTAGATTTAAAAATACTCGTATTGGAGTTCGTGGATGAAAATTTGGGAAGACTTACTTCAAGATATTGAAAAAAACATTCCTTCTGATACAGAATGCGAATTAAAAATGATGCATTCAAAAAGTGCATTAACTAGGTTTGCTAATTCTCAAATTCATCAAAATGTTGATGAAGAATCTGCCGACATATTTTTGACATTACATAATGATTCTAAAACTGTAACTATGTCAACTAATTTAACAGCATTAAAAAACCCAAAAGAATTTGTTTATAAAGCTATGGACTCTTTAAGTAAAAGCCCAACAGACAAAGGTTGGGCCGGCCTTCCTGATGCCTCCCAATCTTATAACGGTATTTCCAAACTGGTTGAAGCATCACCCGAGGAAAGGGCTAATAAGGTTCGAGAATTTGTTTCTGAGGGAAAGCAAATGAACGCAGCAGGATATTGTTCTAGCTATATAAATAATTATTTTGTATGGAATACTAATGGGTTAAATTCTTCCGATTCATCTAGCAGTGCATTTATTGATGGAATTTTTAGAACAGAATCATCAGCCGGGTCTTCTCACAGGGGAGGAGTAGTATTGTCAGATATAGAAGCTCAACATGCTGGCAGTGAAGCAGCAAAACTTGCTAAAGACAGTGAGAACCCAGAGGACATAGAACCGGGAAACTATGAAGTAATTCTTGGTCACGAAGCAGTAAGCACTATATTGGTTTTTCTTGGAGTTTATGGTTTTAATGCAAAAAGCAAAATTGATGGCATGAGTCCAATAAATATTGATGAAAACCAGTTTGATAGTCAAATAAACATTCTCGACACTCCAGAAGATAATGAATCAATTGGGTTTAAGATTGATGCGTCCGGGTCAAAGAAGAAAAACTTAGAAGTTGTTAAAGATGGAGTTTCAAAATCTTATTTTCACACTAGGCGAACTGCTAAGGAATTAAGTGCTAAAAATACTTTTCACGAATTGTTTGGTTGGGGAGAAAATTTTGGCGGAATAGGTACAAATATTAAACTTTCAGAGGGTAATGTTTCACAAGAAGAAATGATAAAAAGTGTTAAAAAAGGTATTTACATAAATGAGTTTTGGTACTGTAGAGTTTTAGATCCAATCACCCAAGTTGTAACTGGGTTAAATCGAAATGGATCTTTTTTGATTGAAAATGGAAAGATAGTTAAACCTATTGGTAGATTAAGATTTACACAAAGCTTTATGGCTTCACTTGCACCTGGAAATGTTTTATCTATTGGGGATAGGTCGAGATATGCAGATTCAGAATTTGGAGAAGGTATGTTAAAAGTACCAGCCTTACATTTAAAAAACTTTAATTTTACAGGTGGAGTTTCTGGATAACAAATCATATTTTGATGGTGATAAACCACTG
>Ga0209359_10000412_pt1 | contig 10698 bp, 4 predicted proteins | sample MarorgKNORR_S2LV_FD_188224 | JGI IMG/M metagenome (GOLD analysis project Ga0209359, IMG submission 188224) | Marine microbial communities from the Southern Atlantic Ocean, analyzing organic carbon cycling - Surface_A/KNORR_S2/LV (SPAdes) (version 2) | ecosystem: Environmental > Aquatic > Marine... | reverse complement strand
TAGCATCATTACTACTGGCGATGGGTATCGTTGGAAGTACATGTACACTATTCCAGTTGCAAGCGTTCTTAAGTTTTTCTCGAACGACTACATGCCAGTATTCACAAATGCTGCAGTTCAAACCAACGCAGTCGCAGGTGAAGTCGATACTGTTGTTATTAACGCAGCTGGGTCTGGTTACAACAATGGTACCTACGATAATGTAGCGATCAACGGTGATGGAACTGGTGGTCGTGTTTCTATTGTTATTGACGGTGGTAAGATTATATCTGCTACTGTAACATCTGGTGGTACTGGATATACATTTGGTAAAATCAGTGTGGACAACATAACTGGTATCGGTACTGGTACTGGTGGACAAGTTGATGTTATCATTCCACCACCTGGCGGACATGGTAAGGACTCAGTTGTTGAACTTGGTGCTTTTAGAACCATGATCAACGCTAAACTCTCATATGATGAGGGTGCAGGAGACTTCCCAGTTGATAACGACTACAGAAGAATTGGTTTAATTACTAATCCTCTTAAGTATGGTACTGCAGAACTTCTTTCTGACTTGACAGTTTCTGCAACAAAAGCGGTTATTTTCTCTCCAACATTCCAAGGTAATTACGTTCCTGACGAAATTATCACACAAACAAGAGTTGTTGGTGGTACAAACGTGACTGCAAGAGCACGAGTAATCTCATGGAATGCTACAACTAAAGTTTTGAAATATTATCAAAACGCAGTTGATGGTATCTTCCCAGAAGTTACTGGTACACAAAATGAATTTGATGGTTCAAACGTTGTAAGTGGTGCAACATCAGGTGCGGCTGGTGCTCCAGACGTAAACTTCCCTGCTGTTCCTAACTCATCAGCAAGAACAATCAACAATACAGAGTATGACTTAGGTATGAAATTTAACAATGGGTATGCTAAACCTGAAATCGAGTCAAATAGCGGTGACGTTGTTTACATAGATAATAGGCGAGCAATCAGTCGTGCGAACGACCAAGTAGAAGATATTAAAATCGTAATCGAGTTCTAATGGCACAAAATACTAATTTAAACGTAACACCGTATTACGACGACTTTGATAAAACGAAGAACTTTTATCGAGTACTGTTCCGTCCTGGTTTTCCAATACAGGCAAGAGAACTTACTTCGATGCAAAGTATCTTGCAGAATCAGGTTGAAAACGTTGGTGCACATCTATTCAAAGATGGTGCAATGGTTATACCAGGTCAAGTTGGTTATGACTTAAACGTTGACTGTATCTTAGTTCAAGAGTCTTTCTTGGGTGCTGACGTTGAATTGTATAGATCTCAACTTACAGATAAAATTATTACTGGTTTGACATCAGGAGTCAAAGCAAAAGTATTATATAGTATTTCTGACACCGTATCTACAAAAGGTTATATCACATTATATGTTAAGTATATTGAATCAGGTGGTACAGGAAATACACAACAAACATTTTCCAACAATGAACAGTTAATTACTGATACTGAAATAACTTTCGGTACAACTTTGATTGAAGTTGGATCACCATTTGCACAGTTATTACCTACAGGTGCATTACAGACTGGTTCTGTTGCATATGTTCAAGATGGTGTTTACTTTATTAGAGGTTTCTTTGTTGATGTACCTTATCAATACATTTTATTAGATCAGTATGGAACCAACCCCTCCTATCGTATCGGACTTGATATTCAAGAGTCAATCATCACCCCAGAAGATGACCTTAGCCTCAACGATAATGCTGCAGGAACATCTAACTATGCTGCTCCTGGTTCTCATAGATTTAGAATCACCACAAATTTAGTTAAGAAACTTCTTACAGATGATGCTGATAAAGACTTTATTGAACTATTACGTATCAATAACTCTAAAGTAGAACAGTTAGTAGATCGTAGTGCATATAGTGAATTAGAAAAAACAATGGCAACCAGAACCTTTGAGGAATCTGGTGATTACGTTGTAAAAGATTTTGACATTAATATTAGAGAGAACTTAGATAATACATTTAATAATGGTGTTTATGCTGTAGGTTCTACAACATCTCAAGGTAATACCACTGCAGAAAACATGTATGCAGTTGAGTTTGGTCCTGGTACTGCATATGTAAAAGGATATAGAGTTTCTACTTTATCTCCAACATATGTTGACTTAGAAAAACCAAGAGATACACAGTCTGCACAGAATGTAAATATACCTTTTGAGGTTGGAAACTTTGTAAATGTAAACAACATATATGGATTTCCTAATGCTACAGGTTCTTCATTATCTAATGCATATCAAGTTGCTCAGATAAGAGATGCATTTACAAGTTCACCAGGTACAGGTGCAGGTAATATTATAGGTTATGCTCGTATATTATCGTGTGAATATTCTCAAAATTTGGACGCAACATTTGGTGATGCAGATGATGTTTATAAGACAGTATTGTTTGATATTCAAATGTTCACCATTTTGGATATGGCAGCTTCAGTTAGTGTAACTGCAGGTTCTCAAGTTGTTGGTGCTACATCTGGTGCAAGAGGATACGTCACAGAAACATTCTCTGCTGATCATTATTGACTTGTATCAAGTTAAGGTCAGTTCCAAGCAGGTGAAATGATAACTGTTGATGGATTAAATTTAGATACAGTTAATAATATTCACTATTATAACTTCTCTGATGCAAGACAACTTGTAGCAAGAGATGAAAGTACATCTGCTGTAGAGTTTAGTGCTGATATTATTCTTGAAGATGTTGCAGTTGTACAAGGTAGTACATTTACATATGATGCTACAGGTAGTGCAGAAAAAATTACTGGTTTACAATCAAACTTTGCTTTAGATTTAAGACCTGGCGATAGATTATATTTCAATAATACACAATATGTTGATGTAGATAAGGTAGATCCTAATGCATTACCCACGACAGGTATATCATCTATATTTGATTATACATCAGCTACAGGACAAACAGTCAAAGTAGATCCTACTGCTGCTCCTTCTGCAGGTACATATACTGCATTATTAAGATACCGTGCAAAACTATTTGAAGTAGAAAATGCAGATCTTCTTAGTCCAATGCCTAAGAAGTATATCAAATCAATTTCTGATGAGTCTATGACTGTTAGAAGAACATTTGATGCACAAACAGTATCTTCTAACTCTATATCAATTACTCTTCCAGAAAATGAACAGTTTGCTTCTATTACAAATGAAAACTATACTATAGTTGTATTAGCAGGATCAAACAGTTCTTATGCTGTAGGTGCTGAGATACCTCTAAACACATCATCATCTGGTACTATTGGTTATACAACCTTTACATCATCTGAACAAACTACTTTACAGGTTGAAAACTTAACATCAATTACATCTGTAAAAGTTACTGCTACAATATCTAAGAATATAGCAACCAGAAAAACAAAGACTGAAAATCAGATGTTTGTTATGAAGGTTAATAAGACTATACAAAATTTAGACAAGCAAAATTATAATTTAACTTACTCTAACTTATTTGGTACACGTATTGAAGATAGAGAAATATCTTTAGGTGTATCAGACTGTTATAGATTACATGCTGTATATGAATCATTTGATGATGCAGATCCAGTATTACCTTCTGTCACTATTGTAGAACCAACATTCTTTGCTACTGGTACTATTGTAACAGGTGCAACTTCTAAGGCAAGAGCAAAAGTTATTGACTTTGCTTCAGGTAGTTTGACACTATCATTAGTATATCTTGAAGGAGTATTTGTTGCAGGTGAGACTATCAATGGTGTTAATAGCAGTGGTATTGCTATTAGTGCTATTATCAATGACTCTGCAGGATCAATTGTTGCAGGATCTAAAGTTGTTACTGATAACTACTTCCTTGAAGTAAATCAAACTGGATTTATATACGATATTTCTAAGATTGTAAGAAAGAAAGGTGTTGCAGTTCCTCTTAGAAAATTGAAAGTAGTTATTGATTACTACACACACTCTGCGACTGGCGATTACTTTGGAGGTCAGTCATATCTTTCTACAGATTACAGTGATATTCCGTTCTTTGGTGTCAAATTTATGGCAGATTATCTGGACTTTAGACCAGGTGTTAAGAATTTATATACTGGAACTGGAACAGTTGCATCACCTGCATATGTTCAAGCATCTACATTTGATTTTAATTCAAGATTATTCAATGTAAGTGGTACTCCTACTGCTACAGTCTTTGACGTTCCTAAAATCAATACAAGTATGCGTTGTGATTTTGATTGGTATCTACCAAGAACTGACAAAGCATTCATATCTCCTGATGGTGAGTTCCAAATTATCAAAGGTAAATCTGCTGAAAGACCTTTAGAACCAGATGATTTAAAAGATGGTATGCTCTTAGCAGTCATAAATCATAAACCATATGGTTTTGATCCTGAAGCAGATGTTGCGATAGTGAGATCTGATAACAAACGTTATACCATGCGTGATATCGGTGGTATAGAACGTAGATTAGATCAAGTAGAATACTATACTTCGTTAAACTTATTAGAGACTGATACTTATAATACCAAGATTATAGACGCAGATGGCAAAGACCGTCTTAAGAATGGTTTTATTGTAGATGATTTTTCAGATCACGGTAAGTCAGACACACAAAACGAAGACTTTAGTGCTGCATTAGATTTCAAACAAGGTTATGCTAGAGCATCTCACTATACTACAAACATAGGTCTTGAGATTAATGATTCATTATCTACCAACTATCAAGCAACTGGTCCTCTAATCACTCTGCCATATACAGAACTAAAGATTATTGATCAACCATATGCTTCTAGAGTTGAGAACATCAACCCATTCAACGTATTTACTTACATTGGACGTATTGATTTAACTCCTGCATCTGATGACTGGTTAGATACACAGAGACTTCCAGTTCAAGTAACACAAGTAGAAGGTGATTTCCAAGCGGTATCATCTGAAATGAATCTTGATCAAAATGGTTTTGCTCCTATCCAATGGGGTGCGTGGAGAGATCAGTGGACAACTGAAAGAGTTATTGGTTCAAGAGTTCAAAGAAACTCTGGATGGTTAGAAGAGGATATCGGTAGATCACCAAGACCTGATGTTTGGGGTGGTCGTGGTATGCGTCGTGTTAATAGAATAACTGATATTGAAGTTACAACTGGACAAACAAGAACAGGTGTAAGATCAAGAGTTATACCTAGAATAGATCGTAGATCATTAGGAGATAGTATTGTTTCAACCACAGTTATTCCTTGGATTAGATCTAGAAACGTTAAGTTTGTAGTTGAAAGACTAAAACCAAGAACAAGAGTATATGCTTTCTTTGATGGAAGATCAATTGATGAATACATTACTCCTAAAGTCGTTGAACTTATTAAAGATCCATCAACAGATAATCGTACAAACTCAACACCTTTTGTTATTGGTGAGACAGTTATAGGTCAAACATCTGGTGCTAGATTTAGAGTAGCAACACCTAATGCAACATTTGCATATAATCCATATGATGATAGTGTATTACCTTCATCTTATGCATCTACAACTGCAATTCTAAACATAGATTTAGCAGCAAGTGCAAACCAAGCAACTGGACAATTCTTTGGTAATTTCCAAGTTGGTGAAGTTATTATCGGAACATCTGGTGCTAAAGCAGTTATTAAAGATCGTAGATTAGTATCTGACCGTTTTGGTAAGTTAAGAGGTTCATTCTTTATTCCTCCAACAAATGTACCTGGTAATCCAAGATGGAGAACTGGTACAAGAACAATGAGATTGACCACTTCTCCAGAAGATTCAAGATTAGCAGGAGCAGTAGATTCATCTGCTGAAGTAGAATACGAAGCAAAAGGAACTCTTAATAGAGTCCGTGAAAATGTTCTTGCTGTTAGAAATGCTGAGATTGTTCGTGATACAGTTACTCAAGATAGAACAGTTCGTTCTACTAGAACTGAGACAAGACAGATCGGTTGGTATGACCCTCTTGCACAGTCATTCATTAGTGATGAAACTGGTGGAGTATTCATAACATCTGTAGATGTTTACTTTAATACTAAGGATACAAACATTCCTGTTTCTATGCAAATTAGAACAATGGAAAATGGATATCCAACAACAAGTATTCTACCATTCTCTGATGTCACTAAAGAACCTGCAGATATTCAGATATCTGAGACAGGTGCTGTTGCAACTAAATTTACATTTAGAGCACCAGTTTATATCCCACAGTCAATTGAACATTGTTTCGTTCTTTTATCAGACTCTAACTCATATAAGATTTGGATATCAAGAATGGGTGAGATTGATATAACAGGAGACAGAACTATATCTGAGCAACCATATGCAGGTGTTCTATTCAAATCACAGAACGCATCTACATGGACTGCAGACCAGTATGAAGATCTTAAATTTGCAATCTATAGAGCAGACTTTAACAATACTGCAAGTAGTAAATTAGTTTTAAATAACATTTCACTTGAAGAAGGTAATGGTGGTAAACTCTTATTAAGAAGAGATCCTATTCAAACATTCGTACCAGAAATTGTATTGAATATGAACTCACAGATTGCAACTACTCCTTATACAATAGGTGCTCGTATCTATCAGAAGACATCATTAGCACAAGGTACAATTGCTTCGTTTGTCGATACTACACAGGGTGTACAGTTAACTATTAAAGATATTACAGGAACATTCGTACAAGGTTCTTCTACTACAAATGGTATTGTTTCATCTAAAACAACTGCTACATTAACTGTTGCTGCTACATCTGGTTATGCAATCGGAGACGTAATTACAGGAGGCACATCAGGTGCTACTGCTACTATCACTGCTGTCACAAACAGCACAACTCTTGCTATAAACTATGCTTCTAAAGCATTCTCAAATAGTGAGACTATTACAGGAGATGGTGCAGGTGGTGGTACTGCAAGTCAGCAAACAACACTTCCTAGTTCAGGAACTAACTTTGTTCCTGCAGGAGACGCAGTATCAAGTGGTGCTATACAACCTGCTTTCCCTGATGCAACACCAACATATGCTACAACTCAAAGAAAAGTAAAAATATTCCATAGTAATCATGGTATGCATGATCCGTTGAATAATGTTACTATAGAAAATGTAGAATCAGAAGTATCACCAACTTACTTGACTGCATCTATATCTGCTAGTGATACATCGGTCTCTGTTAATGATGCAACTGCATTCCATAAGATTATTAATGGTGCAGCAATAAGTGCAAGTAATCCTGGCTATGCTAGAATTTGGAATTCTACTCAAGGTCTTGCTGCTACATTTGCTGAAATTGTATCCTACAGTGCAATCAGTACTGATGGTAAAACAATAACTGTTCATGAGAGAGGATTAAACGGTACAACTGGAAGATCTCATGCTGACGAAACAGTTATTGAATGTTATAACCTTGATGGTATTCCTTTAACAGAAATCAACAAGACACATACTGGTATTATGAATCCAACTCTTGATAGTTATGAAATCACAACCAGTTCTATTGCTAGACTTGGTATTGTGGGTGGTGGAATTAATACAGTCGCAACACAAAATATTCAATATGAGATCTTAGTACCTCAGATTGAAAGAATGTTACTTCCTAAAACTGGTCTTACTGCAAGAATTAATACTATCAGTGGTACATCAATCAATGATGGTAATCAAGTTCTAGAATCATCATTCTCTAATGATGGTATATTCAGCGATATAATATTAAGTGAAGATAATCCTTTATTGGCACCTTCTCTAATATGCTCAGGTATCAATGAATCATCTGAACTTAGTGGTGCTAAGTCATTCAGAATGGATCTTACAATGACCAGTGGAGTGACAACTCTATCACCAGTCATTGATACTGATAGAATGTCAATTACATGTGTATCAAATAGAATCAATAAACCAACTAATAGTAATACTGCTAAACTATCTGTTGGTGATGAACATGATGCTGTGTATATTACTCGTGTTGCAAACCTTGTAAATGCCTCTGGATCTATTAAAATCTACTTCAGTGGATACCGTCCAACAGGCAGTGAGATTAAGGTGCTATATAGAGTACGTCCAGTTGGATCAACAGATCCAATACAACAATTAGGTTATGAATTCTTCCCAACAACAGGTGCTAAAATACCTGCAACGTCGGAAAGAGAAGTATTTTATGAATATGAATATGAGGTATCTGGACTAAGTTTTGACCAGTATCAAATTAAAGTTATATTCGTATCACCTAATCAGGCATACTCACCTATCATAAAAGACTTTAGAGCAATAGCACTTGCAGTATGAGCCAAATTCCCGTACAAGATGCCGAAAGATGGTTCAGAGATTCAACAACTGGATCTCTTTCATGTGCAGATCAAGATACTTATAAAAAGTATATGGCTGCTCGTAAGGCTGAAGAAGTTAAGAAACAACAATTTGAGACTTTACAAAACGATGTTTCTCTGCTAAAATCTGATATGAGTGAGATCAAATCTCTACTACTAAAGTTAGCTAACAATTAATTATGACCGATAGTACATTGGAAAAGGTTTCTCAAGTTGAAATGATGCGTCAATTTAAGGAACGATATGCAAAATGCATAGAAGAAAACAAACAACTTGCCAACAAAATTCGAGAGAATGAGGCAACAGCATTAAAGCTTCAAGGTGCTTTAGAAGCATTGGAGTATTACAATCCACCAATAGTGGATGAAGAGCCTCCAGTAGAAGATGAAACAGAAACTGAGGGAACATAAGTTCCCTTCTTTTTTGAGCATAAATAACTTGGAAGCATGTTATAGTTAAAGTCCTAATTAAAAATGGCAAATAGATTACAATTAAGAAGGGGTGGTGCTCAGGAATGGGCAAACGCAAACCCTACTCTTGCTCAAGGTGAATTGGGTATTGAGTTAGATACAGGTCGATTTAAAATCGGTGATGGTGTATCTGCATGGAACACTCTAAGATATGAACGCCCAGTAGAATCAACTTCAAACACTGCAAATACTCTTGTACAAAGAGATGCAGATGGTAATTTTGCTGCAGGTACTATAACTGCGACTATAATTGGTAATTCATCAACTGCTGCTAGACTTGCTTCAACTAGACAGATTCAACTTTCCTCAGACGTTACTGCTACAGGAAACTTTGACGGATCTACAAACTTAAACCTTGTTGCTTCATTAGAACTTTTACCAACACTACCTCATTATGATGGTACTGGTAATTCATCTGGTACATACACAAAAGTTACAGTAGATGCAAAAGGTAGAATAACAAATGCTTCTTTCCCATCAACACTTGCTGATTATAATTTAAACGGAACTGTAGAAGGTTCTTCTGCTCAACCATATGACCTTGACTTGGTTGCAATATCAGGACTTACTACTACTGGTATGATATCAAGAACCAGTGGTGGAAACATGGCAACCAGAACTATTACTGGTACTGCTACAAGAATTTCTGTAGTTAATGGTAATGGTGTTTCTGGAAACCCAACAATAGATATTGTTGCAACTGCTGTACAAGCAGGTGATTATAATACGGAATCCCTGACATCCGTATCTGGAACTGGTTCTGGTGGAGAACCCAGTGGTACACAGACAGTTAACGCTGTTAAGTTCACTGTAGATGACCGTGGTAGACTTACATCTGCGACAAATGTACCAATCGCTACAGCAGTTGAAGGTACAACTGCACTAGATTATAATGCAGGTACAACATACGCCAGGTATGATATCATTAAAAATGCCTCTAAGGTATATCAAGCAATTCAAGGTATCTCTGCGGGGTCAGGTGCTCCTACTCATTCTAGCGGTGACACTGGCGGGTGGAGATATCTCGCTGCCGAAAGCACAGAACAGAAAGGATTGGCATCCTTTGCCCAAGAGGACTTTGACGTAAGTGCAGGTGGTCATGTAACTGTTGCTGCTGCAGGTATAGACAATACACAATTACAAAACAATAGAGTATCTTTTGCTGATGGTAATTCTGTTGAGCATTTTGAATTAGATCAAGAACTAACAGCAACAACTGGATACAGAGGATTTACTGGAATAAATTATGTAAATGTAAAGAATACCTCAGGTGGTTTATTATTTGCTGCTAATAACACAGGTGATAGTGGCAACGGTGAAGTTGATATAAATGTAAAATCATTAATAAGTGATCCAGATTTTATCTTTGATGGTGCTACAACACAACAGATTGATAAGACTGGTGATGGTGATTTCAATATAGAACTAACACAGAACAGTTCTTCTGCTAGAAACCTTACTGTTGCTTCAACTAACTCAGGATCTGGCACAAGTACATTAACTCTTACTGCAGAAGATGTTGTTGATATTGATGCATCTGCTGCTACTGGTAAAGTTCATATTGAGAATGTAAGAGTTCAAACAAATTATATTGGATCAACAGATGCAACCTTACATCTTGATCCAGGTGATGATAGAGCAATTACAGGATTAGTACGAGTTCACGGAGATTTACAAGTAGATGGTACGACGACGACAGTTAATTCAACAGTTACAACAGTGGATGATCCCATCATTACTCTTGGTGGTGATACTGCTCCTGCTAGTGATGACAATAAAGATCGTGGGGTTGAGTTCAGATATTACGATAGTCAAGCAAGAGTTGGTTTCTTTGGATATGATGACTCATACACCGACCTCGGAGGACACGTCGGAGGATTCACATTTTTACACAACGCCACAAATACTTC
>Ga0209359_10000411_pt1 | contig 10716 bp, 12 predicted proteins | sample MarorgKNORR_S2LV_FD_188224 | JGI IMG/M metagenome (GOLD analysis project Ga0209359, IMG submission 188224) | Marine microbial communities from the Southern Atlantic Ocean, analyzing organic carbon cycling - Surface_A/KNORR_S2/LV (SPAdes) (version 2) | ecosystem: Environmental > Aquatic > Marine... | reverse complement strand
AATCCTAAAACATTTTTTCTTCTCACTAAGGACATAGCTAATTACAAAATTAACATTGATATAAAAAGCATTCAGGTGAAACAAAATATTATCGAAGTTTTAACCAGTTTAAAACTTTCTCCTATTAAAGATGATTTTGAAAAAATTGAAACTAAAATTGTTTTTTCAACAATCGTAGAATTTAGTAATGAAAAGATTGAAAAAGAGGAAATGGAAAAGACTATCTTGGTTGATATTCCCCGCGAGATTTACCCAGAGTTAAGACAAATTTTTGTTTTTATGTTTGAAAAATCTGGATTTAAAGACGTAAAGATAAATGAAACTGTTGACTTTGAAAAATTATATAAAATGAAAAGAGTTCAATAAAAATTTTTTTTTAATTCTGATTTTAAGAACCCTTCATGTTTTTTAAGCTCGACATCTGAAATTTGTAACACTGTTTTATTATAATCTCCCACTTTATTAAAATTAATTTCAGAAATATTGTTTGAAAGATTAAATTTAGGTTCTTTAGCATCTAATAAATTTATATAAACTTCTCTCAGCAATTCACAGTCTAATAGGGCATTATGTTTTAATCTGCGGGATAAATCTATATTAAATCTTTTACATAACGCATCTAGCGAATTTGATACTCCTGGAAACTTGTTTCTTGCTATTTCCAAAGAGTCTATTGCCAATTCTTTATTAATTTTTCCTTTTTGTATCGCTGCTAACTCTCCATTTAAAAAACTTAAATCAAAAGAAGCATTATGGATTATAAGTTTTTTATCCTTGATAAAATCTAAAAATTCATCTGAAATTTCCTCAAATGTCTCTTTGTCACTTAAAAACTCTTCTGAAAAACCGTGTACTTTAAATGCTTCTTCAGGCATATTTCTTTTTGGATTTATAATTTTGTGGAAGACATTTCCAGTAGAGATTAAATCTTTAGTTTCAATACAAGCTATTTCAACAACTTTATGTCCATCTTTAAAAGATAGGCCTGTTGTTTCTGTATCTAAGAAAATTTCATTCATAATTTAGAAATTATAGCGAATAAGTTTCTTTTTAAAATACTTAAATTTTTTTCATTAACAATTACATGATCGCAAAATTTAACTTTCTTTGTATCTATCATCTGTTTATTATTCAATAAATTAAAAAGCTTTTTGTCTCCACGTTTTAGTTGAAATCTCTTAAGCCTTAGTTTTTTGTTTGCTTTTATAAAAACAATTGAGTCAAAATTTTTCATCAATTTATTTTCAATTAACAAGGGTATCTCGTAGAAAAGATATTTTTTATTTTGATTTTGAAAGGTAAAATTTCTCATTTTTTTTCTTACTAAAGGGTGAATTATATCCTCTAACTTAGTAATATTTTTTTTGTTTTCTAGGATTAGTTTTTTTAATGATTTTTTTATTTGATTATTATTCTTAATTTTGAATTTTTTACTAATTAATGATTTAAAACGATTATTTTGGTAAAGCTCTTTTACAACCTTATCTGCACTAAAAAGAGGTCCTCTTCTATAAGATAAGATTTTACTAGCGGTAGTTTTGCCTGAAGATAGCGATCCTGTTATCCCAATTTTAATCATATAAGTTTAGAATTTAATAACTCTATTAATTCTTCATCAATTTCAGGATTAACTTTATTCCATAAGTAAAAAGATTTTTGCCCCTGATATATAAACATATCAAGACCGTTAAACACTCTTCTTCCCTCTTCTCTTAAGTATTTAAAAGTCTTAGTCTCTAGTGGATTATAAATTGTGTCAATATAAATAAGCTCATTTTTAGTGTTATCAAAATTGAAATTAAAATCATCACCATCTTTTAAACCCAAGCTTGTGGCATTAATAATTATATCAAAATTTTTAATTTCAGACTTAAGGTTTGACCAAGGAATAGTATTTAAAAAATTAAATTTTTTTTTTAAAAAAATACATTTTTCATTAGTTCTATTTGTTATAGAGATATTTTTAATGCCTGTTTTTTTTATAGATAAAATAACCGAAGGAGAAACACCACCAGCTCCAATAACTAAAGCTTTTTTATTGTGACTGTTTTCTATTTCCTTTAGATATGCGGCTTGCAATCCATACACATCAGTATTTTCACCAATTACTGTTTTATCATTATCTAATAGAACTGTATTTACCGATCCGGTATATTCTGCATCATTAACTACTTTATCTACATAATTTATAATTTTTTGTTTAAAAGGTAGAGTTACATTAATACCCATATAGTCCTCTTGTTTAATTTTTTTAATTATTTCTGGTAAATCTTTATCGGTTGCTTCTATAATTTTATAATCTGCATCTATATTATATTTCTTGAACCAATATTTATGCAAAACTGGCGACAAAGAGTGCTTAACTGGATTTCCTATTATTCCAAATTTTTTTTTCATTTTTTTAATAACTTAATATAGTTAATGATTTCCTTGATAGGTAGACCCATAATTGAGTCCTTGTCACCTTTTACATATTCAAATAGTTCTAATCCATCAGCTTCTATTTGATAAACTCCATAAGCAAGCAACGTTTCAGTTTTTATCTTATTTAAGTAAGATGACAATTCACGATCACTTAAATTCTTCATTTTAAGCTCAGAAGAATCGGTATGGTTCCATATCATTGCTCCATTTTTTGCAATGCATACTGAACTAATCAAATAATGTTTTGAATTGTTGAGTTTTTTTAAAATAGAAAAAGCTTCTTCCCTAGATTTTGGTTTATTGATTAGCTCCTTGTTTAAAGAGATAACACTATCAGCTCCTAAAACATATCGATCTGGGTTTTTATTACTGATTTTAATAGATTTAATTTCAGCAAGATTTTTTGATATAGAAATTGGATCAGCTCCTTCACTCAGTAATGACTCTTTTATTTCGTCTTCATCAACGTATGAAACAATAACTTCATTGTCGATTTTGTATTTATCTAAAATTTCCTTTCTCACTCCACTTTTAGAAGCTAATATTATTTTCATTTATTTTTTTTAATCTCAATAATTTTTAATATTGATGCAGCAGTTTCCTCCACAGATCTCCTCGTCACATCTATAATAGGCCAATTATTTTTCTTAAATAAATTTTTTGAGTCCTCCACTTCTTTTTTTATAGAGTTTAAGTCAGTATATTCATTAAGATTTTGGTCTCTCATGATTGCTACTCTATTGCGTCTAATATCTGATAATCTCTCCGGATCTGCAACTAATCCGATTATACAAGATGTATTGTTGGTTTTTAAGTCTTCTGGGATCTTTTGATCTAAAACCAATGGTATGTTTACAGTTTTATAACCTCTGTTAGCCAAATAAATTGAGGTAGGAGTTTTACTAGTTCTGCTTACTCCTAATAAAATTACGTCTGCATTATTAATATCATCTACCTTCTTACCGTCGTCGTGCGCCATGGTGAATTGAATAGCTTCGATCCTTTTATAATAATCGTCGTCTAAAACGTGTTGAGCGCTAGGTTTATGAATAGCTTTCTGATTAAGTAACTTTGAAAAACTTAATATTAAATTTCCTAAAACACCAAAACACGGTACTAAATTTTTTTCACTTTGATTTGCAAGATATTTAGCCAATTTTGTCTCTACAATTGTATATAAAATAATTGAATTTTCAATTTTATTACATTCTTTGATAATCTTATCGATTTGCTGCTCGGTTCTTATAAATGCAAAATCCTTTTTTTCATATTCAAAATTAGCAAATTGTGACTTGAGTGATAGAAATATTCTATCAAGGGTTTCACCTGTTGAATCAGACACAAGATATACATTGTATTTTTCGTTCATATCTTTGTTAATAAATATATAACAAGTTAATGTTTTACACTTTCTTTAAAATTAAAGAAAAATAATTAACATTAATTAACATTACTTAAACAAGTTATTGGTTGTTAATAATAATGTTTTTTTAATGTTTATAAAATGAATAAAGGCAAAAAAATCAGTAAAAATAATAAAAGTTGTTAAATTGTCCATGTATAAAAGTTGTAAAAATCGTTATATAACTAATTAACAGAGCCAATAGCTCTAACTACACTTTTAAACTTATATTATTTAATGAGTAATCTTAAAGAAATATTAAAAAATAAGAAAATTTGTAAATCAGTTTGGTTTATGAGACAAGCAGGTAGGTATTTACCTGAATTCAGAGAAATAAGATCTCAAAATCAAAACTTTATCGATCTTTGTCTAAATAGTAGTCTAAGCTCTGACATAACATTACAACCAATAAAAAGATTCAACTTGGACTCAGCCATTATTTTTTCTGATATTTTAATGGTTCCTTATGCACTAAATCAAAAAGTAGAATTTATGAAAGATAAAGGACCAGTATTAGAAGAGTTTAATTCCAAAAAATTCTTAAATAATAATAAAATTTCTTTTACTAAAAAATTACAACCTGTTTACAAAGCTATTCAAACCACAAGAATGAAATTAGATAAAAAGAAATCTTTAATAGGATTTATTGGAGCACCATGGACTTTGTTAATTTACATGTTAGGTATAAAGGAAAGTAAAAAAGATATTAACTACAAAATTATTAAAGCAAAAGAGTTTGAAGTTAACTTAATCCTTGATAAAATTCACGAGTACCTTTGTTATCATATTGAAAATCAAGTAAACGCTGGAGCTGATGTTATACAAATATTTGACTCATGGGCGGGTTATATATTACCAGATGACCTTACAAATTATTGTTTCATTCCAAATCTTAAAATCGTAGATTTTTGCAAAGCAAAGAAGATTCCCGTAATATGTTTTCCAAAAGGTATAAAAGAAAATTATAAAGAGTTTAATAACATAGTAAAACCTGACGGTATTAGCTTAGATTATGATATTGATCCTCATTGGGTAAAAAAGAATTTGTCTAATGTGGTATTACAAGGAGGTTTAGACCCAAAGGTTTTATTATCTAATGATCAAATAATATTTAAAACGGCAAAAAAGTATTTAGATATATTTAAAGATTTACCTTATATTTTTAATTTAGGACATGGTTTGCTTCCTGAAACAGAGCCAGATAAGGTAGGTAAATTAATAAAGTTTTATAGAGAATATTAAAATGGAAAATGATCATCCAAAAGTAAAGTTTGGTAAAACTGGAGTTTTATTAATCAATCTAGGTACCCCAGACTCAACAAGATGGTGGGACATTAGGAGATATTTAAAAGAATTTCTATCTGATAGGCGTGTCATTGAGGTTAATCCAGTAATATGGCAAATTATTTTAAATTTATTTATACTTACCTTTAGACCTTCTAAAACAGCTCACGCTTATAAAAAAATTTGGAGAAAAGATACAAACGAGTCCCCCCTTTTATATTTTACCCGGAGTCAAAGAGACAAATTAAAGAAAAAAATTGGAAATGATAAAATTATCGTTGATTTTGCGATGAGATATGGGAACCCAAGTATAAAATCTAAACTAAATTTACTTAAAGACATTGGATGTGAAAATATAGTTATCCTACCGTTATATCCACAATATGCAGCAGCCACAACCGCAACTGTATGTGACGAAGTTTATAGATCTTTAATGGGCATGAGGTGGCAACCAAGTTTACAAGTTATACCCCATTATGAAAGTGAACCTGATTATATTAGTGCATTAGTTAATAGTATAGAAAAAAAAGTTGCTTCAATTGATTGGAAACCTGATCTAATTATTTCATCTTATCATGGCATTCCTAAAAAATATTTTGATAAAGGAGACCCTTATCATTGCTATTGCCACAAGACCACAAGATTAATGAAAGAGAAATACAAAACTATAAATATTGAAACAACATTTCAATCAAGGTTTGGCCCGCAGGAATGGTTAACACCATATACAGATAAGACTTTAGAAATTTTGCCTAAAAAAGGTATCAAAAATCTTTTAGTTATCTGTCCGGGTTTTGCTTCAGATTGTGTTGAAACGCTAGAAGAAATTAATATTCAAGGTAGAGAAAGCTTTTTAAGCCAGGGCGGTGAAAATTTTGATCTTATTCCATGCCTTAATGATAATACAGATCATATTGTATTGTTTGAAAAATTATTGAAGAAGTATATTTAAATGAACCTATATCTCTTATTTAAGTCTCTACATTTAGTAGCAGTTATATCTTGGATGGCTGGATTATTATATTTACCCAGAATATTTGTATATCACTCTGAGGCAAACCACGACTCGCAAAAAGATATTTTTAAAATTATGGAAAGAAAACTTTATAATTACATAATGATGCCTGCAATGTTACTATCCTGGTTATTTGGAGTTTTATTAATACACAGTCTTGGGTTTTCAGTATTTAAAGAATTGTGGATGCAAATAAAAACTATTGCAGTTATAATTTTGACTTATTATCATTTTTTACTTGGAAAATTTCTAAATGATTTTGCAATTAATGATAACAAAAAATCTTCTAAATTTTATAGAGTAATCAATGAAGTGCCTACAATTATACTAATAGTTGTTGTATTTGTTGTGGTTTTTAAGCCCTTATATTAGGCCTTGAATTTTTTTTAAAAAGACATATATTTTCTTTACTTCCCTACTAATCAGAACAATCTCATGAACCTACAAGAATTAAAAAAGAAAAATCCAGCAGAACTTATTAATGAGGCCGAAAAACTTGGAATAGAAAATCCGAGTACTTTAAGAAAGCAAGAAATACTTTTTGCTATATTAAAAAAATTAGCCGAGAAAAATGAACAAATCACTGCCACAGGAGTGTTAGAAGTTTTGCAGGACGGTTTTGGTTTTTTAAGAGCGATTGAATCAAACTATTTACCTGGTCCAGACGATATTTATGTTAGCCCAAGCCAGATTAGAAGGTTTGGATTAAGAACTGGAGACTCGGTCGAAGGAGAAATAAGAGGACCAAAGGATGCTGAAAGATATTTCGCTTTGTTAAAAGTGAATAAAATCAATTTTGATGAACCAGAAAAAGGTAAAAATAAGATTGCTTTTGATAACTTGACACCGCTTTACCCTAATGAAAGAATAAAATTAGAAGTAGAAAGCACAAAAGTCGAAAAGAAACCCGATAATACTGCAAGATTGATAGACTTAGTCAGTCCCATTGGTAAAGGACAGAGATCATTGATTGTATCACCTCCAAGAGCAGGCAAGACTATTATACTTCAAAATATTGCACAATCCATAACCGCTAATCATCCTGAATGTTATTTAATGGTTTTATTAATTGACGAGAGACCTGAAGAAGTAACTGATATGCAAAGATCAGTTAAAGGTGAGGTTGTAGCATCAACATTTGATGAGCCTGCATCAAGACACGTTGCGGTCGCTGAAATGGTAATAGAAAAAGCGAAACGTTTAGTTGAACATAAAAAAGATGTTGTAATTTTATTAGACTCGATAACAAGATTAGGAAGAGCTTATAACGCAGTTATTCCAAGCTCTGGTAAAGTTTTAACAGGAGGTGTAGATGCTAACGCACTTCAAAGACCAAAAAGATTTTTTGGAGCTGCTCGTAACGTTGAAGAAGGTGGTTCGCTGACAATAATCTCAACAGCTCTTATTGATACAGGAAGTAGAATGGACGAAGTAATCTTTGAAGAATTTAAAGGAACCGGTAATTCCGAGTTAATTTTAGATAGAAAAGTTGCTGATAAAAGAATCTACCCAGCTTTGGATATTACTAGGTCAGGAACAAGAAGAGAAGAACTTTTATTTGAAAAAGATGATCTTTCTAAAATGAACGTATTAAGAAGAATAATAAGCCCAATGGGCACCATGGATGGAATTGAATTTTTAATTTCTAAGTTGAAAAATACAAAAAATAATGCAGACTTTTTTGATTCTATGAACAAGTCAGCAAACTAGCATTATTGCAATGTTTGATTATTAAAACTTGTTTCATGTAAATAAAAACTGATGATATTCTCTAAGGTTTTCATCTTACTTTCTAGAGAAATAGACTCGAGAAGTTTTTGTTTTTCTTCGTTTGTTACTGGGGCAATCATTGCAAGGGTATTTATTTTTTGAGTATCATCTAATTTTTCAAATTCTCTCCAGTTTAGTAGAAGACCATTTTTTTTAAAAAAAGTTTTAGTTTTTTTCATCAAGTTTTCTGCATTTATTTGAATATCTGCTTCGTTAGCATCATCAATAAAATTTTTATAATCAACCTGGAATTCTCGATAAGGTTTTTTGTTTTTTATCTCTCTTAAAATTTCAAATCTTGAAATACCAGTTAAATTTATCAAGACTCTACCGTCTTTACTTTTTTGATAGTCGCTTATTTTCCCTAAGCAGCCAATATTATATACAGAATTGTCATTTCTTTTTGACTGAACCATACCCATTAATTTATCTTTATCATAGGCATCATTAACCAAATTTAAATACCTTTCTTCAAATATATTTAGCGGTAAGTTTGTTTTAGGAAAGAATATTACTCCGCTTAAGGGAAATATAGGAATAGTGTCAGGAAATTTTCTCATTAAAACACTATATAAAAAAAATGAACTTGCTCAAAGCGGCATTTTATAATGGTTGACCGTTCATTAAACAGTGTACTATACTTAAAAAATTGCGGGCATAGCTCAGTGGTAGAGCGTCTCGTTGCCAACGAGAAGGTCGAGGGTTCGAACCCCTTTGCCCGCTCCACTATATAAAATTAAGTTTTAAACATGTCTGATTTATATAAAAAAAAATGTGTTGCATGTGATGGGAATATCCCACCATTTGATACTGCTGAAATTCATAAATATCTAAAAAAAATTGATGGCTGGGATGTAAAAAGTAATGATGATAAAAGTTTTTATTTAATCAAAAATTTTAAATTTAAGAATTTTGCAGAAAGTCAAACTTTTGTAAATAAAGTTGGTAATTTATCAGAGGAAGAAAATCATCATCCAGATATTTTTTTCGGATGGGGTTACTGCAAAATAAAAATATTTACACATGCTATTAAAGGTTTAGCAGAAAGTGATTTTATTCTAGCTGCTAAAATAGATAAATTAAACTAGTGATTAAAGTGTCTTATACCCGTAAAAATCATTTTAATTTTTGCTTTATTTGCAGCATTAATGACTTCCTGGTCTCTAATTGATCCACCAGGTTGTACTATGGTTTTTACTCCAGCTTTTATAAGCGTTTTAATTCCATCCGCAAACGGAAAAAAAGCATCTGATGCAGCTATAGAATTTCCAATTTTTGAAGATTGAAATTGTTTCGCCTTTTGAATTGCTATTTTACAGCTATCTAATCTACTAGGTTGTCCAGCACCAATGCCTATTGTTGAAAAATTATTACATAAGACAATTGCGTTAGATTTTACATACTTACAAACATTAAAAGCAAATTTTATCTCAGCTGTTTCTTTTTTATTAGGTTTTAATTTAGTTACGCACTTTAATTTCTTTTTATCAAGAATTATGTTGTCTTTGCTCTGAACTAGGAAAGAACCGTCGAATGATTTTACAGAAGTCGAGCTTTTCAGTTTAAAATTTGAAATGTCAATAATTCTAAGATTTTTTTTTCTTTTTAATATTTCTAAGGAATTTTTATCAAAACCTTTGGCTAAAATTACTTCTAAAAAATTTTTATTTATTTCCAAAGCTAATTTCTTATCAATTTTGTAATTACAAGCAATAACTCCTCCAAAAGCACTTATCGGGTCAGATGCATACGCATTTTTAAATGAAGTTAAAGAGATTTTGTTTTCTGACACTCCACACGGATTAGCATGTTTAATAATTACAGTTCCAGAATTTTTTTTTAACGAATCCAAAATTTGCAGTGATGCAAACATATCATTATAATTGTTATGACTAAGCTCCTTTCCATGAATTTGTTTAAATCCTAGTTGTTTATCCTCATAATCACTCACGTATAAGGAACTTTGTTGGTGTGGATTTTCTCCATATCTTAATTTTTTTAACTTCCTACCAAAAATTGTTTTCCTTTCAGGAAATTCAATTTTAAGTTTTTTGTTAAACCAATTTGCAATCATAGCGTCATAGTAAGCAGTTAACCCAAATGCTTTTGATGACATAAATTCTCTAAATCTTAATGATGTTTTTCCTTTAAGGGTTTCTAATTCTTTAATTAATGATCTATAATCCTCCCGATTAGTTACAATAGTTACGTTTTTAAAGTTTTTTGCAGCAGCCCTAACCATTGTAGGACCTCCTATATCTATATTTTCAATAATATTTTTTGAATTTTTTGTATTAGTAACTATCTTTTGAAATGGATAAAAATTTACAACTATCAGGTCGATAGGAGGAAAATTTTTTTTTGACATTTCATTTTTATGTTTTTTATTCTGTCTATCGTGAAGTATACCTGCATGTATTTTAGGGTGAAGAGTTTTGACCCTTCCATCCAACATTTCTTTAAAACCTGTATATTTTGATAATTCTACACATTCATAGCCCATTTTTTTTATAGAAGTGTAAGTTCCACCTGAACTTATGATATTTATTTTAAATTTTTTTAATGTTTTAAGAAGAGAAACTAAATTTTCCTTATTAGAAACAGATATCAAAGCATTTTTCACTTTTAAATTCATTATTAAATATTTTTCCTTATTTCCCAATTAAAGATTTTATTTTTATTAACTAAATTACCACTGATTGTTATACAAGTACTATCTATTATTTTTTTTTCGCCTAAGAATATACTTTTTTCTATATCAAGATTTTCATCATTTATAGTAAATAGTAGGGATTTGTTTTTGGAAATTTGAATTAGAGCA
>Ga0209359_10000409_pt1 | contig 10725 bp, 11 predicted proteins | sample MarorgKNORR_S2LV_FD_188224 | JGI IMG/M metagenome (GOLD analysis project Ga0209359, IMG submission 188224) | Marine microbial communities from the Southern Atlantic Ocean, analyzing organic carbon cycling - Surface_A/KNORR_S2/LV (SPAdes) (version 2) | ecosystem: Environmental > Aquatic > Marine... | reverse complement strand
GATATTCAGCTTTATCTGAGGTTGGAATGTTACCAGCTGAACTTTTAGGTTTAAAAAGTGAAAAATTTAAAAAGTTTGATAATTTGATAAAAAATAAAGACTTTACGAGCACATTGATAAATAACGTCGATATGATGTATAAATTTCATTTATCTGGGAAAACTAATTCAGTAATACTTAATTTTGATAAGAGCTTAATAAGCTTACTTGAATGGTATCAGCAATTATTATCAGAGAGTTTAGGTAAAAAAGGGAAAGGTTTTTTTCCAATTATTTCAAACTTACCCAAAGACAATCATAGTTTAATGCAGCTGTATTTAGACGGCAATAAAAATAATTTTTTTACAATCTTTGACATTATTGATAACAAGGCACCAAAAATTAAGAATAAAAATTTGTTTTCAAGCTATAACTTTTTAAAAAATAAAAATATAAAATCAATAATGATTGCACAGAAGGATGCAGTAAAAAAGGTTTTTCAAAAGCAAGGCCTGAAGTTCAGAAACTTTGAAATATTGAATAAAGATGAGGAAAGTTTGGGAATAATCTTTACTTATTTCATGCTAGAAACAATCTTATTAGGAAAATTAATGAAATTAAATCCATTTGATCAGCCAGCAGTTGAGTCAATTAAAAAAGAAACAAAAAAAATACTTATTTAGATTTTTCCCCGAATACAAAAGTTGACAAACCATAACTCTTTGTATCAATTACTTTAAATTTTTTTGGATATTTATCTAATTCACCTTTTTTTCTGTGAATTATAATAATACCATTTTTTTCCAAGATATCCATTTCGATTATATTTTTTATCAATAATTCTATTTTTTTTTCTTTATACGGAGGATCACAAAAAATTATTTGAAATTTTTGACCTATCTTAAAAGTATTGTTTTTTATCTCAAATGCATCAATATTTATTACTTTTGATTTGTTTTCGTATTTAAGATTTGAAATATTTTTTTTTAAAATTTCTAAAACTGAAGGATAATTTTCAAGAAAAAATACTAACTTTGAACCTCTAGAGATGCACTCGAGTCCGAATGAACCAACCCCTGAAAATAAGTCTAAAACTTTACTATCTTTGAGATGAAAATTAATATAGCTAGCATGAGTCAAAATATTAAAAATAGACTCTTTAGCCATATCTTTTAAAGGCCTAGTTGATTTATCATTTGGCATAATTAGTTTTTTACCTTTATTCGCACCTGAAATTATTCTCATATTTGAATTACTTTATAACCAATATCTTCTCTAAAGTAGCCGTTCCTCCAATCTAATTTTTTAATCAAATTAATTGCCTCGTTTCTACATTTCAAAAAATCATCTGAAGTTGAAACAAAGTTTAATACTCTTCCACCATTAGAAACTATACCATTTTTCGTTTTTAATGTACCTGCATGAAAAATATATTGGTTTTCAAGTGGCTTAAGTTCTTCTAAATCTTTAATTTCAATATTGTTCTGAAATTTTTCTGGATAACCTTTTGAACACAAAACTACACAAATACTTTTTGACTTAGAAAAATTTATCTTTGATTGATTTAGTGTGCCGTCACAGCATGATATTAATATCTCCATTAAATCAGTGGTAAGAGTAGGCAAGATTGTTTGGCACTCTGGATCTCCCATTCTCACATTAAATTCTATCAAAAAAGGTTCACCATCTTTAATCATGAGACCAACATATAGAAAACCCCTGTAGTCTCCGCCATACTCTTTGATTGCATTTAAAGTAGGTTCAATTATTTTTGTTTTAATTTTTGATTCCAAATGATCATTTAAAAGTCTTGAAGGTGAGTAACAACCCATACCCCCCGTATTTTTACCTGTATCGCCTTCACCAACTCTTTTGTGGTCTTGAGCTGAACCAAAAAATTTATAATTTTTTCCATCAGTTATTACAAAATAACTCATTTCCTCACCATCTAAAAATTCTTCAACTAAAATATGCTCAGCTGAACCAAATTTTCCATTAAAAATTTCTTCAGACGCTATTTTTGCTTCATCGAAATTTTTGCATATATAAACACCTTTTCCTGATGCTAGCCCATCAGCTTTTATGACTAGAGGGAAATGACTGTCCTTTAAATAATCTATTGTTTCATTCAAACTTTCACAAATCTTAAACTTTGATGTGGGAATATTCTTTTTTTGACAAATTTTTTTAGTAAAAATTTTTGAACCTTCAAGTTTTGAAGATATTTTATCTGGGCCAAACACTCTTATAGATTTACCTTTAAAATGATTAACAATTCCATTTACCAATGGTTTCTCTGGTCCTACAACTAGCATCTTTATATCTTTTTCTACGCAATACTTTTCTAATTCAGAAAAGTTATCAGGATCTAAATTGACATTCTGAGCAATCAGACTTGTGCCCGCATTACCTGGAAAGCAAAAAATTTTGGACGCTTTTTTTGATTTATTTAGCATAAAACAAATCGCATGTTCCCTTCCACCACTTCCAATAATTCCTACATTCATCTATAGTGATCTTATAACTTATAAATGAAAAATAAATTAGCTAAATTAAAATACTTGCCTAATAAATTTGAAATAATTGAGCCGGGTGACCATGTTATTTGCGCGGTATCCAAGCAGAAAATATATCTACAAAATCTCAACTACTGGAATGTAGAACTTCAAGAAGCATATTTCTCTTATAAAGAAGCTCAATTAAAAAGAGAGGAAGAAAATTAACTATAAACTATTTCCATCTATCATGTGTCCATATCCATTGAGAGGGATTTTTTCTTATTTTGTTTTCCAACCATTGATTGAGTTTAAGACTAATTAAAGCATTGTCTGCATTCTCTTCAATAATTATCTGCTCATCAAAAGTGATCTTAAAATTAACTTTATTATATCTCTCAATATGAACTGGTTGAATTTTGCATCCAAATTTTTTTACAAATTGTGCAGGAATAGTTGTTGTATAAGCTGGATGATTAAAAAAATTTATCTTTTCACCCTCACTAACTCTTTGATCTATCATAATTGCGATACTTACACCTTGCTTAAAAAATTTTAAAGACTCTCTTACTCCATTAATTCCTTTTTTAATTTGATTTTTGCAAATATATTTTTTACGCAGTGGCTCCATTATTGAGTTGACCATTTTATTGTTTAATGGTCTGTAAATTGCAGATAAATTTACTCCTGCTTTTTCGATAGCCATGGCCATTAACTCAAAATTACTGAAGTGCGCGGAAATGAATACAACTGGTTGACTCTTTTTAATTTCCTCTAATTTTTCTTTATTTTCAATTTTAATATATTCATCTAAATCACCTTTTCTAAAACTAGAAATGAAAGGATATTCAGATAATATCCTTCCATAGTTGCCCCACATCTCTTTTGAAATATTTGTTATTTTCTCAGAGGTTAAAGAATTATCAAATTTAATTAAATTATTTTTAATTATTTTCTTTGATCTGAAAAATGGCCCGAATGTTTTTCCAAGAAAGCAACCAAAATCTGATGCAATTTTATATCCTAATACTTTTAACAAACCAAAAAGAATTATAATGAAAATATATTCAAAGAAATATCTTATTGACTTCATAACTTCTCATTCAAATATTTATAAAACTGTTTTTCTTGATCAACTAATAATTCAACTTTTAAAAAATTTATATCTTTTCGAAACGACTTTTTTATTCTAAAATAATCTTTTTCTGTTGTTAATAATTCACAATTTTTCCTTTTTGCTATACTTTTTAATTTTTGTAAATCTGACTCTTTATAATTATAGTGATCTGGAAATTTTTGATACTCATAGAATTTAATTTTCAAACTTTTTAGAGTGTCTGAAAAAGTATGAGGGTTTCCTATACCACTGAATAAAACAAACTTCTTTTTCTTCAACTTGGAATAATTTCTCGGTACATACTTTCCTGTAAAAATTTTTATACTTGCATTAATCTTTTTTATTTTATTAATAAAGTTTTTAGACTCTTTATTATGGTCTCCGTTAATAAGAACAATGTCATAATTCTTGATACTATTTAATCTTTCCCGTAAAGGGCCAGCAGGAATTATTAGTCCATTTCCATCTAACTTAAGAGAATTAAAACAAACTATCTTTAAATGGTAATTTATTCTTTTTTCTTGTAATCCATCATCAAATATCAACATTTCAGCTTTTTCATTCTCTGCTTTAGTAATAGATAATTCTCTTGTTTTTTCAAAAATCACTTTGTGTTTTGATTCCAAAAGTCTTTTTTCATCTATATGTGAAGTATAATTTTTCTTTATTATACGAGTTTTAAATCTTTTTTTAAAATGATTTGCTAAATTGTTCACGAGGGGTGTTTTCCCGGTACCACCAATATAAATATTTCCAACACAAATTGTTTTTAAATCAAAGAAATTTTTTTTCATTTTACTATTTTCGTAATAGTTTTTAATAATAGCAATAAGTGATAATGGTAATAACAATATTGAAGACAAACTGATATGACCTCTTTTATCCCAAAATTTTGGTTTATAAAATTTCATTAAATAATTTTTCTCAATTCATATAAATTTTTCTTTAAAATTAAATCCCCAATTTTTTTGAGTTTTTTAATTTTATTCAAATTATTTCTTTTATTCTTTAGCAAACTCAATGCCTTTTTCTCTAAATCTTTACTATTATTTACTTTTAAGGATAATTTTTCTTTTTCTAACATTTTGTAAACATCTTTAAAATTATAAGTGTGATTTCCATGTAAAATATTACAACCGAACCTTAACGCTTCCAACGGATTTTGTCCGCCTTTTGAAACTAAAGATCCCCCTAAAAAGACAACATTACTTATTTTATAAAATGATTTACTTTCCCCGTAACTATCAACTATATAAACATCATTGTTCTTATATTTTTTTTTATTTTCACTATGTTTTACGAATTTTAATCTTTTTCTTTCCAACATTTGAGTGATTTCATTGGTTCTTTCTATATGTCTTGGGATTATTATTGTTATTAAATTAGGAATTTTTTTTTTATATTTTATGTGCAAATTTGCGAAAATTTCTTCCTCGTTATGGTGAGTGCTTGCAGAACACAAAACTTTTTTATTTTTAAAGTATTTTTTATTAATTTCTTTTAGTTTATCATTATGTGAACTTATAAACTTAAGATTTCCTAAAAATTTAATTTTTTTAATGCCTAATCTTTTAAAGTATAAGTATGTTTCTTTGTTTTGAGGAAATATATAGTCAAATTTTTCAAGAATATTTTTTCCAAAATATCTTATATAAAACCATCTTTTAAACGACTTTTCACTCATCCTTGCATTAATTAATATAATTTTGATTTTTTTTTTATTTAATTCAGAGATCATTGTTGGCCAAATTTCAGACTCTACAAAAACAACAGATGAAGGTTTCCAGTAATTTAAAAAATTATTTACTACATGAATATTATCTAAAGGATAAAATTGATGAGAAGTTTTTTTAAATTCAAATTTTTCAAATATTTTTGATGAACTTAATGTTGAGGTTGTAACTAAAATTTGTTTAATACTTTCAATTTTTTCAAATTTTTGTATCAATGGAACAATGCTTAAAAGCTCGCCTACACTTGAGCAGTGGAACCAAATTAACTTACCTTTTTTTCTCTCTTTTTTATTTATAGAAAATTTCTCTAAAAACCTTTTGGGATTTTCTTTTTTTTTAATTATTCTATAAATGATTATTAATGGAGATAATATGATAACAATATATACCAAAAGATTATAGATTATTCTCATCAATGTTTTTGGATTTGTTTTTCATAAAAATTTTTATAAATTTCAGAATTCTTTAATAATTCATCGTGCTTTCCTTCCCCTTTTACTTTGCCATTATCAATAACATAAATTTTGTTTGAATTTAAAATAGTTGATAGCCTGTGCGCGATAACCAAAGTAGTTCTCCCTTTAGTTAAGTAATTTATTGCATCTTGTATTTTCTGCTCTGTCTCGGCATCCAATGAGGACGTTGCCTCATCTAAAAGAATAATTTTACTTTTTTTGAGGATTGCTCTAGCTATAGAGAGTCTTTGTTTTTCACCCCCTGACAATCTAATCCCATTTTCTCCAATCAAAGTATTGTATTTTTTTGGAAGCATTTCTATAAATTCTTCCGAATGGGATAGTTTTGCCGCCTCTTTAATTTGCTCATCAGTTGCGTCTAAGTTTGCATATTTTATGTTATTCAATACTGTGTCGTCAAAAAGAGTGGTCTCTTGACTTACAAGAGAAATATTGTTTCTAAGAGATGATAATCTTCTAGAGTAAATAGATTGATTATCAATTTTTATGTCACCACTTTGTGGCTCATAGAACCTTGGTATTAAATTGAGAATAGTAGATTTTCCTGCACCACTATGACCAACAAGAGATGTAATTTTTCCACCAGATATTGTTAAGTTTACATCTTGAAGTACCACTCTATCCTCCTCATTGTAAGTGAAATTTATTTTATTAAATTCAATATTCCCTTGATTTAAATTTATTTTATCTAATTTAGGATCTTCAGAAATTTTTCCTTTAAGATCAATTATTGGCAATATTCTTCTTGCGCTAGCTAATCCTTGATTAATTGTAAGATTGAGAGTAGCAAGTGACCTTACCGGTTGATATGCCAACATCATTGCAGCCAAAAATGAAAAAAAATTTCCAATACCCAATTCATCTTTTACTATAAGATTACCTGAATAAAAAATTAGTATTGCAATCATAATACCAGTCAAAACTTCCATTATCGGAGATGATCTTGCATAGATTTCGTTTAATTTTTTTGATTTGTTCATAAGCATTTTCAAAGCTCCATCAGCTCTTGCCGTCTCGTATGACTCTTTTTGAAATATTTTGATTAATTTATGGTTTTTGAAAATTTCTATTAAATATGTATTTACCAATCCTGCCTGATCCATCGACTGAGTCGTGATTTTTGTAATTCTTTTACCTAATAGATTTGCAAAAAAACTTGCTAGCGGAATCATTATAATAGCAATCAAAGACAATTTCCAATTTTGATAAAACATCACAGTCAAAAGACCAATTAAAGTAAGAGTATCTTTAAATAAATTTAATATGGCCACGCTTACTAAACCAGTCATAAAATTTACATCATTTATTAAATTAGTTATAATTTTACCAGAGTGTTTTTTTTCTATAAAATGAGTATCGGCTTTAATTAAGGCCTTCATCATGTCCATCTGCAAAGCTTTTCTAATCTCCTCAGAAATTCTTATCATTATTATTTTTGTCCCATAAAGCGATAAGCCTTTTGCAACAAATGCAAGAATAATTAAAAAGGGAATTACAAGAATTAAAGTAGTATCCTTATTTAAAAAAATTTTCTCAATTGCAGGGTCCAGTAAATAAGCAACAGATGAAGTGCTTCCAGCAAGTACTATAGCAAATATCAATGCTAAAAACATTTTATTCAAATATTTTTTTGTATAATCTTTATACAATCTTTTTAATATCTCAGAATTTTTCATTAGAAATAACCACCTATTAAAATATTAACAAACACAATAAATCCTAAAAAATTATTACTTTTAAATATTCTTAAACACATTTGCGGTTCCGATATGTTCAAAGTTTTTACTTGATAAGCTATTAGGTGTAAAAAAATTAAAGTTGAAAATGCAAAATAAAAAAGACTATAAGACATTAATATTCCTATTGAAAAAATAGACATATAAAAAATTAAATAACATGGAAATAGAAATAATTTTGGATTTTTTTTAAATTTAATTGATGTTGATTTTACTCCTATAATTTCATCATCTTTAATATCTTGAAACCCATATATAGTGTCGTAACCGAGTGTCCAAAATATGGCCCCAAAATAAAAAATTAAAGGATAGATGCTTAATTCGTTTGTTAAAGAAACCCACGCCATCACTAAACCATAATTAAATGTGAGCCCTAAAAATAATTGAGGCCAATAAGTAAATCTCTTCATTAAAGGATAGGAAAATGCAAAGGGCATTGAAGCTAATCCTAAAATAATCGTTTTTTGGTTAAACTGAATTAAAATTAAGAAAGCTAAAGAACATAATAAAAAAACATAAATTAAACCTAACTGAACTGAAATTCTTTTAGATGCAATCGGTCTATCTTTTGTTCTTTCTACCATAACGTCAATTTTTCTATCTAAAATATCGTTAACAATGCACCCCGCAGATCTCATAAGCACAGCGCCACAAAAAAATAAGAAACAGTATTTAAAGTAAATATAATTATTATTTGAAAATTGATGTGCCAATGTGAGACCCCATAGACATGGCCAGAACAAAAGCATAAATCCGATTGGCTTTTTGAATCTTGTCAATTCTAAAAATAATTCAAAATTTTTCATGATAATTTTCTTGTAAATAACAAAGCATCGTTTCATAATCAAACTGATTCGTTATGGATATTAATTACACAGTCACAGCTTTGATGTTTCCCGCAATACCACTAATAATGGGCGTTTATAGCAACAGGTTCCACACTTTAAGTAATTTGATAAGAAAAATACATGATGAACACGTTTTTGAAAAACACACTCCTCCTGAGTGGAAAAATCAATTAATAAATTTGAATGATAGGATTGGAGTTTTAAAACTTACAATCATGTTTTCGGCATTTGGATTCTTGTTCAATATGTTGACAGTGTTTGCGCTTTACTTAGATAAAATATTAATAGCCAGAATTATTTTTGGATCTTGCTGTCTATCAATGATGGTATCTATAGTTTTTTTTATAAGGGAAATTCAAATTTCAACTAAAGCTCTTAAGTTGCATATTTCAGATATGGATGTACAGTTTAAGGAGTAATTATTGCGGGCCCTAAAATTTTTCTTCCCTCTAAGTCTTGGTGAGCAGTAGATGCATCTCTCAAACTATATTTTTTAAATATTTCAACTTTAACTGATCCGGACTTAACCATTTCAAAAAGTTTATTTGATGCTTCATCTAATTCCTCTCTCGTAGATGTGTAGTGGGCAATACTAGGTCTTGTTAAATATAATCCTTTTGGTGCTATAAGTTTTCCAACATCTACAGGATCTAATTTACCTGATGCATTTCCAAATGAAACCATTGTTCCACGCATTTTTAAACACCCAAGTGAATTTTCTAGAGTATTTTTTCCTACACCATCATACACTACTGGTAAACCTTCGTTGTCGGTTAATTGAAAAACTTTATCTTTGAAATTTTCTTTATTGTAATTTATTACCTCATCGCATCCAAACTTTTTTGCTAGCTTGATTTTTTCGTCTGATCCAACTGTTCCTATTACCTTACAACCTAAACTTTTAGCCCATTGACAAAAAATTTGACCGACTCCACCAGCTGCTGCATGGAATAAAACTGTTTGACCTTTTTCAACTGGATATGTTTTGTGTAAAAGATAGAAAGTTGTTAAACCCTTGGTCATTAAACAGGCGACAATTTCAAGATCTATTCCATCTGGTACTTTTACTAAATTTTTCGTTGGATAAATTCTATGTGTTGAATATGAACCAAGAGGTGCAGCTGCATAAGCAACTTTATCACCCTCCTTAAAATTTTTAACACCTGGCCCAACTTTTTCTATAATCCCAGCTCCCTCAAGCCCAATGCCTGATGGAAGTGGGACAGGGTATAATCCTGATCTATGATAAGTATCTATAAAGTTTAAACCTATAGCAGAATGTTTTATTAAAACTTCATTTTCTTTAGGTTCTGAGATAGACAGCTTTTCATATTTTAAAACCTCAGGTCCTCCAGTTTTTGAAAAATTTATAGAATACATTTAATATTTTGCAAAAGTTCCATTTTGATAATCATTTATTGCCTCAATAATTTCAGCTTTTGTATTCATTACAAATGGACCTCCTCTAGCTATTGGTTCTCCAATTGGCTTACCTGCGATAAATAAAAATTCGCTATCCTTTTCAGCTTTAATTCGAAGGCTCTTACCTTGTTTTAATAAAATCAAATTTGAGTCATTTGTTTTTTCATGATTAATTTTACCTACTTTAATTTGACCTTTAAGCAAATAAATAAATGAATTATGTCCCTCTGGAACTTCACAAGCAAATTCTTTTTCATTATTTAAAACTACATGAAAATAGATTGGTTCAACATTATGATTTTTTTCCGGACCTTCAATATCTTTGTACTTTCCAGCAATTACTTTAACTACTTTTTCATCGTCGCTATAAGTTCCAAGCTCTTTGTTTTTAATGTATATATATTCGGGTTTATTTTTTTTTAATTTTGCAGGCATGTTAATCCACAACTGAAATCCAAGTAATTGACCATTTGACATTGCAGGCATTTCAGAATGTATTATTCCTCTTCCAGTTTTCATCCACTGCACATCTCCTGATGACATAATTCCTTTAGCACCAGTGCTATCCTTATGCTCAAACTTTCCTTTAAGCATATAAGTAACTGTTTCAATACCTCTGTGAGGATGAGGAGGAAAGCCTGCAACATAATCATCTTTATTTTCTGAACCAAATTCATCTAACATTAAAAAAGGATCAATATAATCTACCTCTGGTGTTCCTATACTTCTTTTAAGTTTTACACCTGCACCATCAGATGTTTCAATAGATTTAACAATTTTTTTGATTTCAATATTTGACATGGTTTTAGTTTAATTATGTTTCAAACTATTTCAAGTAGTCCTTTTAAATTTTTAATTTCTTTTTTTGGTTTATAATCAAGATTATCAAAACGAGAGTTGTTACGGTTGACCCAGACAG
>Ga0209359_10000406_pt1 | contig 10757 bp, 2 predicted proteins | sample MarorgKNORR_S2LV_FD_188224 | JGI IMG/M metagenome (GOLD analysis project Ga0209359, IMG submission 188224) | Marine microbial communities from the Southern Atlantic Ocean, analyzing organic carbon cycling - Surface_A/KNORR_S2/LV (SPAdes) (version 2) | ecosystem: Environmental > Aquatic > Marine... | reverse complement strand
CTTATAGACTAAGAAGTTATGGTGTAAGTAATGATGGCACTGTGCATGTTGGTGTTGGATCTACTGTGGGTGGTAAAACACAGATTGCTGGTATTACAACTGCTAAGTTCTATGTTGGAGAGAAGGTAAAGGTATTTGGTATCTCAACTTCTACTGATGGTGCTTTGGTTCCCAACCCAGTTCCAGGAAACTTTAGTATAGAAAAAGTAGGAACTGCTGCTACGGTTAATACTTACTACTATTGGGCTGCTGAATATGTTTATCGAAGTGGTAAGGTTGGTATCTGTTCTGCAATCGGACCTACCACAGGTGTTGGACATACAACTCTTGATAACTTTAATGATTTAAATCATAATGTTATTACGATGGCAAGATCAGGTGTCAATAATGGACTACTAATTTACCGTCAGCAGTATGTTGGAACTGGTGCTGCCTCAAATAGAGATATTGGACAATCAAAACTGATTGGAATACTTGGTCCAAAAGAATTAGGATCTGCTACTGCAAATATTAAGTGGCAAGACTATGGAACATATGACCAAACTACATGGTCACCAAACGGAACACTTAATGAGTACGATGCTGATCAAATCCACTTCCCAAATATTGGAACCGATGCTCAAAGAAGAGGATGGTTAATTGATACAGTTCAGTCAATCGGAATTAATAATATTGTTCTATCTGGTCAAGGATTATTAAATATAGGATTTGGAACTGGAACAGCAACAACAGCAGAGGTTAAAGTTGTTCATGATAACACATATGCATTAAGTAATGCAATTGATATTACAGTTGCAGACGGTGGTAACTATCTAAATCTTCCAAGTGGAACATATCTAACCAATAATTTAGTTATGCCATCAGGATTTACTCTTAAAGGTAATGGTAAGAATACAATTATCAAGCAACAATACTTTGCTCACGATTCAACTGATGGACATGGAACTAACTTAGCATTTACTGGTAACTTTGTTGGTGTAGGAACTGATGTAAACATAGACTCAGACCCAACTGCAACTGATATGACAATTCAAGATGTAACTATTGATGGAAACTCTGGAAATAATATTAGATTTGGTGAACCATCAGTAGAGAACTCATCAAATAGTTTCCTTGTTTACTTTAAAAATATAACATCATCATTAATCAAGGGTGTAGAAGTTAGAAATTCGCCATCACATGCAGTGCAGGTACAGAATTCTACTCGACTTTCAATTGAAAACTGTTCGATTGTAGATGGAGGTATTACAGATAGATACACATTCTTCCCAATCTATGCACAAGATTCTGATGTATTGAGATTAAATGACTCAGTGATTGAAAACTTCTCAGGACCTGTTGACTTGTCTGCAACTTCTGTTGTATCAACTGGAGGAAATATTATTCGTAACTCTGGAACTGGTCTTAGAATGTATGCTTCTGGTAAGGTTACAACCACTAATAATATATTACTTGGACCATCTGATGAGTACATCCCATCACCAGATATCTACGATAGTGATTTCAATTCAGTCAATGTTACAGTCGATAGATCAACAGACTTTGACGGACCTGTCATGCAGTACATCAGAGATGGAAATCCATTTGATATTCGCAGCACTAGGGTTAGAATTGTTGAGGTTGGAATTGGAACAATTGTTGGACAAGGAACAACAAATGAAACACTTGGAACTAAGTTCATGAACTTCAGTGTTCCAACACCTGATGTAGGTACATTCGGAAGAGAAAATGGATATCTACAATTAACATTAACTCCAGCACAAACTGCAACTCTTGGTTTGACATCCTCACTTGGATATGAAATAGTTGCTCAAGAGTTTATGACAAATCCTGTTGGATACTCAACATATGTTGGAATATCAACAGGACATTGGAAGAACTCAAGCGGTATTGTTACCACAGTAAGCAGCACAGTAGTGGGTGTTGCTCAAACAGAATACTATGTTACACTTGCAGACATCAACCAATTCCCTGCAATCGCAGTTGGAGATGTCGTCAAACTCGTCAATCATTCAGTAAGTCCATCCCTTTCTTCTGTTGAATTTGATGTTATTGAGAAGATTACTGTTGATGCTGCAACTAAGAGATTAAGATTGAGAAATCCTAAAGTTTATAATGCAACAACTGAGGCATATGTAAGTGGATTCAACCTAGCAGGAGCAGCGACTACCGTTGCTGTTGCTAATGGAGGGGCTACTGCGAATGACTATATAAGTATAAGGGATCGTTTCACCATCGCTAAAGGAAGAGTAGGGGTTATTTAAAAAAATGCCAGACAATACTAATGTAAATGCTAATTCGTCTGTAGTAGTCGTAGGTAGGACTGCTCCAGTACCTCCTGGTCAACAAAAGGCAGAGAAATCACTACCTGTTGTCATTGCCAGTGATCAACCAACGATACCTGTTGCAGAACAAAATAAAGTTCAATCTGAAGTTGCACTATCTTTGCTAGGTATTCCTAGATCTGAAGTTGCTCTTGGTATATTTGCTGATGTTAATACTTATGATGTAAACCCATCAGAATGGGCAGCATCACCAGAACAGTTTGGAACTGTTGGTAATACTGGTGCATATGCTGGTATTGGTGACACTATGGGTCATGGTTTGACTCATATCCCAGAGGAGTCTGGTGCACTGTTAGAAGCACCTGTAGACAAAAGTGCGGTTCTAACATCAAAAAGATTCTTTAGATACCAACCAGGTCGTGTATCTGCTGCTACATTTGGTGTAAAAACAACAGTTTTAAATAGCACTGGTGTTGGTATTCATAACCCTGCTGTTCGTAAGTATGGTATATTTGATAACTACGATGGATATTATTGGGAAACAAGAAATAGTGGAAAGGGAGATAACTTCTGTGTCGTTAGAAGAACACAATCAATAACTTTTAGAAACCCAATCACATTTGGAACAGGAGCAAGTGAACAGACTCAAGATTATGGTATTACTAACCCATTAGATCCACTAGGAAAGAGAGGATCTGAAAGTGTTGGTACAGGTGCTACATCTGTTCCTACAGGATATGAAAACATAGCATTTGGTGATCTTGTTATCTATAGAGATAATCTGTTGATGACTCATGCAGGTGCATATGATCATTCTCTTTTACAACCAGAGCATAAGGTAGGTGTCACATCCATATATGATGGTAATGTTATTTCAAGTGTAGGACTTGCGAAGACAATATCAAACGTTGTATATGATATCAATACTGGTTTGATGGATATAACCACTGCTGAAGAGCATGGATTCCATAAAGGAAAGTTCTTAACATTAGCAGGTATTGGAATGACCTGTTACTTAAGTTATGATGGTTCGACATTGAAGAGAGTTAAGACATATCCTGATGATAATAAAGGATATAATGTTGTAAAAGTAACTGGTAAAAAATCATTTACAGTCAACGTTGGTGTATCAACTGTTCAAACTTTCTATCATAATGGAGGTTTTGCACTTGGTTTATCTGATGGGCAATATGTATCTTACTCTCAAGGAAATGTAGGTGCAGCGTTAACAGGATTTACAGACAAAAAGATTTACAAAGTAAGACATGTTGGTGTTAACACTATCACTGGTGTTAGTACATGTTCTTTGATTTCTATGAACACTAGTGGTGAGTCGGATTTAACAGGACTTACAAACTCACCGAGTGTTGTTGCAGGTCATAGTTTAGTTACACCAGTTCCTTTCATTCAACCAACTTCTGGAACTTTAATTTCTGCAGACAAAAATAAGTATGCATCATTGAAAACTGGTGGTAATAATGATACAACTGCAGGAACTGGAATGTTCCCAATATTGTATACTGATGGTGACGGAAATAAAGAGGGTTATATTGATGACAGTCAAGGTGTTTCAAACACTGCTACATTAAAAGCACAGATTGATGCAGTTAATACTTACTATAAGAAATGGGTCAATCAAAATGTTCAACAAGATTATTGGAATGTATATGAGTTCCGTGTTCCCAGATCCAGATTCAGTGGAGATAGATTGGATGCTGGAACAGAAGAATTATTATACAGTGACGCTGTAGGAGCAAACCGAGCAGGTAATAATGTAATTGATACTGACACTCTCGCAGAGAGAACAGATACAAGTATTTGGGATCTAGACTTTACTAAAGTCACCATGTACAAGGTTGAGTTCTCATGGTATGGTGCTGTTGGTGCTCTATTCCTTGCATATGTCCCTGTAAGCAATGGAGAAGCACGTTGGGTACGTGTGCACCATTTAAGAGCATCTAACCAACTGAAGATCTCTTCACTAGGTAATGCGACTCTTCCTATTACTTACATGGTATATGGTGGAGGATGTGCTGCTGCTTTAGGATATGCAAATAATTTAAGACTTGCTACTGCATTCCAATATGGATCATCATCAGAACATATTGTTAAGTATGGTGCTTCATACTACATTGATGGTGGTGATAGAGGAACAGTTAAGTTATTCAGTTTTGCTACTGATACTGAGACACAAATTTTTGGATCAAAAAGATTATTTACTGTTGGAACAGGAACTACTCAGGTTGATTTATCAAATGCTACGAATGCATCAGTTCCTTATATTGAAGGTGGTGCAACTGCTGGATTATCAACATCATACTGGGTTGGTTCAAAAGTTATAACTGGTAACTCATTAGATCAAAATATTGAGATCACATATGTTTCTCTTGGCACAGATCCCAAACTTTATTTGAACGCTCCACTTGCCTCTGCAACACCTGGTGCATCAATTAATATTATTCCTGATAGAAGAACTCCCCTCATTGGATTGAAGTGTAGAGATTTCATTCAGAGTAGTACAGGACAAGATGTAAGAAATAGAACACAGGTATATCCTACAAGACTCTCTACAGGGTCTACAGGAGTCGTAAAACTTGATCTACTAAAATCACCTATCTTCCAGACAAACTCTCTTCTAGTGACTGCAGAACCCACACTAGGTGCTGATGTTAATATTGGTAGAAGAGGAAAACCAACCGTGGTTGATGTTCCTCAAGGAGTTTATTCAGGAACTCATACATTTGTTCCTGGTGCAAGTGATCTTGCAAATGCAATTGCTTCTTTAGACACTAGTACTAAGTATGCAATTACAGCAGTAACTTACAACTCAACTACTGGAAAGATTACTGCAACCACTGGATCTGCTCATGGATTATCTGCTGGAACTGAAATTAGAATTTTAAAAGAATCTCTAACATTTACATGCACTCTTGATAACAATGCTACACAACACTCATATCCCCGTGTAACAGACCCTATCTTTGATGGTATTGCACCAGGTGGAACAAACTTTGATGGTGCTATAAGTGGTAATTACAGTAGACCAGTCAGACTTCTAACTGGAACTTCAGGAACTTCATTAGTATTCAGTGTAACCACAGACACTAGTGCTAACACTGCTACTGATGTTGGATCTGCTGCTGAGTACATCAGAGACGTTGGTGAAGGTGTGTATGGATACTTCAGAGGTTATTTTGAAACTGATCCAGCGAAGAAACCAATATCAGTTCTTGGATTCTTAGAAAATAGAGGAAAGGATAGAACAAAAAATATTGATGATGATGGTTATTATTTCTTTGCTCTTGAGTCTACATCTGATAGTATAGTTTTATTGGGTAGTGGATCAACAAATGCGGAACCATTCTTACTTGAGAAAAACTCATCACCCAAAGATGGTGCAGGTGTAACTGGAATCACAACAGAGTTTACTCTCGATCAACTATCTTCTGTGAAGATTAATCCACAGATTAGAGCACCTATTCCAAAAACGGGAACAGTAGTTGCAAGTTTATTTGTACCTGCATCTGGTGAAAGTTTTGATCTTGCAACATACTTTGATTACAATAAAGAATATTTGTCTTTCCCACTCACAAACGTGATTGAGAGTTTGTATCTCTGTGCATCATCAACAACTCTTTATAATCCTTCAGGAACACCAACAGAGATATCAGCAAGTCTAACTTGGGAGGAGCAGTGATACATGAATGGAGGAAAAGACGTTAAGTTCGGTGACGATAAACGTCCTGTATCTATTGTACCGTCAAACGAACAAAATTTATATAACATCAGTAATGGTGAATTACTGACTGATGAGTTTGGCAATCCTCTGATAACTGAGGTTGATACTTACTATCTTCCTGATGCCACTGCAAAAAGATCTACATCTGTTGTAGTACCAACAAAAGAATCTGCATTCACAAGACCGATATATGTAAGTAGAGGACAAGCAACTGTTCAATATGCTGATCTTGATGTTCATGTATTAACAACTGTATTAAGACGTTCTGGATCTCCAAATCCAGTTACTGTTGGATTGACTGTATTAAAACAGGATGCTTCTACGGTTAATCTGGATCAGTATCCAAGATTTGAAGTTAGAGTAAGAAACTCACTTAATAATAGAAAGGATGAACTTTATATACAACCTGGAGATGCAACTATACCTACAACTGTAAGTGTAGGTGATTTAATATCTGGACCATTTATAACTCCAGGAACATTCGTATCGGAGATAGCGTATAATAACACCAGACTATACATGTCTGAAAACTATTCCGCAGAGGAAAATTATGTTGGAGTAGTTTCATTCTTTACTGCAGCAAGACAAGTTAATAAACATGATCCAACTTTAAAAGTTGTAGAACAATTCAAAGAAACTAGTGAGGTAAGTAGTTCATTACTTGGTGTTGCTCGTGCAGAGACTCAATTAAGTTTATTCTCTAACGTATCATCATATGGTTTAGATCCTGATGAGTTTGAGACATTCAGTTGGACAAGTGGAACTAGTTTTAGTACTTGGGATACAAGATATAGCACTAGGTATGGAGAAAACAGATATAACACAAAAGAATCAGAGGAAACTGAAGAATCAGCGATTCGTATCGGATCATTCTCTGTGCCTTACTCATATCCTTATGGACCTAAATTTCAAAAGTTAGGATTATATGACCCAGATAGATTTCAACGTTATTTGAAATTTATTGAATTAGGTAATGATTTGCATGAACATTTTAAAGATAATGGGTCATACTCGAATGAGTGGAAAAGTAAATTCTTACCAATAAGTGTTGCAACGGTTACTTCTGGAGACGCAGATTATGCTGCAGGAATTACAACAGCATTTGCACAGATAGACACTTGGACTGATACTTGGAGAGACATAAGAGATAGTGTACTTAAAGATCCTGTAACTCAAGCAAATTTTGATTTCCCTGCTGTGACTTCATTATCTGAAACGATTGCAGATCAAAATTATGACTCTACAAATACTCGACCAGGATATTCATCTACTCGAACAAAATATGCATTCATGCAATCAAGAAGAGTTTTTAGATATCAACCAGGAAGAATAAGTGGATTTACTTTTGGTCTAAGGTCATCAACAGAACCTGTAACTGGTGCAACGATGGAGTGGGGTATATCAAACCCTACCGATCAGTATGTGTTTAGAATATTTCAAGGTAATCTTTCAATTGTTCGCAGAAGTACATTACCATTAGAACAATCAGCATTGGAGAGAAGTGGTCTTTCTATAACAGATCAAACTAGAGGACCAGGTAATGATCCCTTTGATACTAACCCATTAGATGGATCAACAAATCAATACTGGACAGTTAACATACCAAGAGATAATTTTAATGGTGATCCATTAAATGGTAATGGACCATCTGGATATCTAATAAGACCAGAGAAAGTTACCATGTGGAAGATTGAATTTGGTTGGTATGGTGCGATTGGTGCAAGATTTTATGCATATATTCCTGCTGGTGCAGGTGAAGCAAGATGGGTTGTCATTCATACTCTTGTAATTGAGAACTCAATGGGTGGACCCTGTTTACAAGATTCATATTTCAGGTTCAAGTATGAAATAATTATAAATGAATCATCAGATTTGAGACAACCACAATTCTTATATAAGTACGGTGCTTCGTATTATATTGATGGTGGAGACGAAGGAACTCAAAGTGTTTACTCTGCAAGTTCTGGTATGAAACAAATATTTGGTGGATCTGCTTTTAGAGAGACTTTATTAGGTATTAAACCAAAAGATTTTATATTGAATAGCACTGGAACAAAAATACAAAATAAAAAATTAATCATACCAACTAATCTTAGTGTTACTAGTGATTCATTGTCAGAAATAAAAGTTGAAACATGTAAAGCATGTCCTGGTTTTGGACATGTACATACACCAGGAATTGGTAAAACAGATTTAGGTAGAAATATTACGATAGCATTTGATACTCCATCATCCATAGTTGTTACAGGAACTAGTTTCTTGTTTAAGGAAGATGAGGGTGCAAAATTAATTGCTCCTTCAATTTGGAATGCTTACATTGATCAAGTTTCAGAACCCGTTGGTGCTGCTGGTTCATTTACAAAAGCAACATTAAAGGGTTACACAAAAACAGGAGGAGTTACTTTTGGTACAAGAAATATAGCAGATGGTACACTTGTTAGAGATGCAGTAACTGGAGCAGCAACTACAATTGGTTTGTCTAATTATCCACACGCAGTTAGATTAAGTCAAAAAAGTTTCTATGCTGCTTCTGATTTACCATTAACAGGAACTAAAATTGAAATTCAATTTATTAATCCTAGAAACAGTGATGATTACGGACATTTTGCTGATTTTAATCTTGGTATAACGAATATTCAACCTGTTACACCTGCAGTTGGAGATGCACTAAATGGATTCAGTATATTAGGTGTTACCACATCTGTTTTACCTGATAGTAATATACTATTTGGAAATTACAGTCATCGATATGCACAGATGGATGAAAACGGAGTTGAATCTGATGAAGTGGATGGTTCATCACAACCAACAAATAAATTAGGAATTGATTTTAGAATACCTCAAGTTGCATCACCTGCTGGTGGTATGTGTTCTAGGATAACATATGATATTCAAGATCCACAAAGAATTACCGAAGTTACATTAGAAAATCCAGAACCAAATGGTAGATCTGGAACTGGTTATTACCTACAGGTTAGTGGATCACTTCCTCTTCTTGAGTATGATGGAGGTCAAGTAACAATAGAAGATGCAAGTGGTGCTGCACAAACTACAAACAAAAAATTTGTTGGAACTGCAAAAACATATTTTTCCTCTGGTCAACAATATGAATATATTGAGATAGATGGATCAATTACTCCACCTACAAGTCCATTTGTGGTCCTATTGAGACCAATTAAAATGACAACTGCTGATAATCAAATAAAAACTAAACTTTATAATTTTGATCCTTATCCCTTATTCTTTGTTGCGAAGATGTCTGATAAATCTGATATTAATAATCTTACAATCAAGGAAACTAGCGGAGAGTTTGTAAAAACATCTTCACCTAAATTATTTGTATCTAATGTTTCAAATAACACTGCTACTCTTACATGGTCTGGAAGTGGAGAAGTTACACTAGCAGATAATAATACATCAAATACTGCAAGTGCTCCTACAAACTTTAAAAGTTTAGAAAGATTGTCTGGATCTGAAATTGATAATCAAAATATTCAGAATATTAGAACTGGTGTTCTTCGAGATACTTTTTATATTGGAGCAAATACTAGTAAAGAGGTCGATATGTCTAAAGTATTTGGAGTTGATCGAAGAGTGATTGCACCTGATCGAAATAATGTGGAGGCAACTTTCTTGACTGCAAAGAAAATTGATCCTGGTGCCACTGGAGAAATTCAGGTAACTTTAAATTATAAAGAACAATAATAAATAACTAAAAAAACTCTGACATGGCAATCAGCAATCCTAAATTATTTGGACTCAACGTACTTAGTTTTCTCGCTGATGTAGAGAATAAAAATCTTGCATTGAAATCTTTAGATCTGAATAGTTTAGATTTAGATATCATAAGAGGATCAGCAAATGCAGGTGCAACTCGACTTGACTGGATTAGTTTTTCAAGATTAAAACAACCAATACATAAAGCAATAACTAGATTTAGTAGTGAGAGTGGACAATATTCTGGAATTTTAGGTAATAGAGCAGGAACAGATAATATATTATTTGGCAACTTAACAATCAATGGTGCCCTTAGTGGTAATGCAATCAGATACAGATATATTAAAGGTTTAGGAACTAACTCAAGAACAATTGGAATTGCTGACATTTCTACATCTAGAGTCAGTTCATGGAGTTCATCTGCAAATCCTGTCATTGCAACATCTCCAATATCTTATGGTGCAAGAGTTGGAATCAAAGCGGGTTCTGCATTACAGTTTGGATCAGCACCAGCAGGACAAACAAGATTAAAAACATCCATCACACCGACTGCAAAAGAATTTGATTCAGAGTTTCCTACTTCTGAAATCACTACAATTATAAATGGGACTCCAGTAAAACTATATGCAATGAAAGGAATACCTTTGATATTCAGAGGATTTTTTAGAAATTTAGATGCAAGTATAAAACTCACTGGATTAATAAATGGAACTCCAGCAAGTTGGAAAGTTGTAGAGACAGGAAATGCAAATAATTATGTGAACTTTGCAAATAAGGATGGACAAACAACCTCGATATCATTTAGATCAAGTCGCTCAAGGGAAAGAAACGTACAATTCTATTATAATCCTGATAATATTGCTCAGATAACAATTCAATCATCAGGTATTGATACTTTACCAGTTACTAAATTAAATAGTTTAACATATTTAAATTTAAGATATAATAATTTAAAAAACTTTCCAGACTTTACTGTCATTGCACCTAATCTTCAAAGTCTTTTACTTTCTCGCAAC
>Ga0209359_10000401_pt1 | contig 10807 bp, 12 predicted proteins | sample MarorgKNORR_S2LV_FD_188224 | JGI IMG/M metagenome (GOLD analysis project Ga0209359, IMG submission 188224) | Marine microbial communities from the Southern Atlantic Ocean, analyzing organic carbon cycling - Surface_A/KNORR_S2/LV (SPAdes) (version 2) | ecosystem: Environmental > Aquatic > Marine... | reverse complement strand
CCAAGCTTGAACTGGAGACGATGTATCGATAATACCATTTGAATTTACAGTAGATACGATTGCAGCAAGAGGTCCAATTGCATTAGCAACATCATTTGAACCATGTGCAAAAGCCATTGCACATGCTGATATAACCATTAAAATTGCAAACGCAGATTCAACCCCATCTTTTTCAATTTTTGTAAAATTTTGTCTTAAAATAACTGATGTAACAACAGCTGCAAGAATTCCAAAAATTGAACTAAATATATATATATCTGATTCTGCTAATTCAAGTCCTAAATTCTTAAGTCCTTTTCTTGCGATAACTAATGAAATAATAAAAGCTACATAAAAACTATATACAGGAATTATATTTATAGCTCTTTTGCCTTGGTTAGGATTATCTAAGATAGACTTTTTTGCACTTAAATAAATTAAAAAGGATAGTAATCCTGCAATTATGGGTGATGTTACCCAACTTGAAGCTATCCCACCTACTGTTCCCCAAGATACATAACTCATTCCTTTTGAAATTGAAACAAAACCAATTATTGCGCCAACAATTGAATGAGTTGTGGAAACAGGCCAACCTCTTCTTGAGGCTACAATTAGCCATGTTCCTGCTGCTAATAATGACGATAACATCCCAATAATAAATTTATTTGCATCCTCATAGATTGTTGGATCAACAATTCCTTTTCTAATTGTTGAAGTAACTTCACCACCTCCAAAATATGCACCAAGAAATTCAAATATTGCAGCAATAATAATCGCCTGTCTTAATGTAATTGCCTTGCTTCCTACTGAAGTTCCCATAGCATTTGCAACATCATTTGCACCTATACCATATGCCATAAAGAAGCCAACTACAGATGCTATAATTATTATAGTTAAAGGACTTAAGAACAAAGTTTCCATATTATTTATAAAAATATTTTACGCATCAAATGTTATCATTTGTGCTAAGAATATAAAACTTTTAGGTAACATCTAGTTTCAAAAAAATGAAAATTATAAATTTAGATCAAACTGAATATAAAAAACTTGCTGCTAAATCATATGATCTAGAAAAGAGAAGACTAAGGATTGAGTTTTTAAAACTTCAAGAAGATGTTATTAAAAATAATAGAAAGATTTGTATTGTATTTGAAGGTCGAGATACTGCTGGCAAAAGTACAGCAATTAGATTCTTTTCAGAATACTTAATGCCAAAACACTTTAATTATGTACAGCTTGGAATTCCTACAAAATGGGAATCTTCACATTGGTTTCAAAGATGGAGTAAGGTTATACCAACTAAAGGTCAAATTTCATTTCTTGACAGATCTTGGTATACACGAGCTATAACTGAGCCCATTATGGGTTATTGCACTGAAAATCAATATAGAACATTTATGAAAAAAGTTAATAAGTGGGAAGAAGACCTAATACAAGACGGAGTTGAATTAACAAAATTCTATTTTTCATTATCAAAGGATCAACAAAAAATTAGAATGAAAGCAAGAAAAAATTCTGAACTTAAGTATTGGAAACTCTCTAAGAATGATGAAAAAGTAATTACTAAATGGAACGCCTTCACATTATATAAAGAGCAGATGTTTGAAAAAACTGGAAGTGAGATTAGTCCATGGGTTTCAATTAATTCAAATAATAAAATGATAGCAAGGTTGACGGCTCTGAGATATTTATTAAATAAAACTGAATATCATGGTAAGAAGATTCTCAAACCTGCAAAATGGTCGAAGTCTCTAAATAATTATTCAACAAATCTGGAAGGAGTAAAATTTGACAATCTTTCATATGAACAATTTATAGTCATAAGTAAATATAGCGACGATTTACAATGAAAATTGCTTCCATAGATATTGGCACAAACGCAGTTAAATCTAAGATTTTTGAAACAACGCCAACCTCAATCAAGTATATTGATGGAATACGCTCCCCAATTCGTCTCGGTACAGAAGTATTTAAAGAAGGAGAATTATCTGACAAAAAACTTAATGGGCTAGTAAATACACTAAAAAAATATCAGAAAAAATTTATTAAAGATAAGATTAATCAATATGAAATTATTGCAACTAGCGCCTTAAGAAACTCTTCTAATTCAGAACAAGCAAGAAGATACATTGAAAATAAGATCGAACACCCTATTAGGATAATTTCAGGTCTTGAAGAAGCTAAATTAATTAGTTTTCATCCAAAAGCGCAACTAGGAAAAAATAAGATGTTCATTGATGTTGGTGGTGGTAGTACTGAAATTTATATTTATAAATCAAATAAACATTTCATCCAATCATTTCAATTAGGTGGTGTTAGATTGATGCTTAAGAAAGATGAAATAAATGAATGGAAAAGAATGGAAAAGTGGTTAAAAAATCATAAAGATATAGAAACTATAATTGGTCTTGGGGGGAATGTAAGATCATTTTTAAATATTCATAATTCAAAGAAAATGAAAACAGATATCTTTCATAAAAAATTTAAAAAGCTAAATGAGCTAACCATCAGAGAAAGAATTGAAAAGTATGGATTTGCATCAGATCGTGCAGATGTTATTGGGTTTGCTTTGCAAATTTATGAAAAAATAATTAAGCAACTAGACATTAAGATTATTCAATCAACTAAATGGGGGGTTTCAGATTCTATTGCTGTAAAAACTTTTCATGAAATTTATTCAAAAAAAATATCAATTTATGATGATAAGTAAATACATATCAGAATTTTTAGGTACTGGATTTTTATTTTGCGCCGTAGTTGGATCTGGAATAATGGCAGAAAACTTAAGTAATGATAATTCTATTATTTTACTCATAAATGCGATTGTCACTTTTTTTGCACTATACTTTTTGATTACCGCGTTTGAGTCCTTTAGTAATCAATTTAATCCTGTTGTTTCATTTGCTCTTTTTTTAAATAAAGAGATTTCTTTAAAAATATTCTGTATTTTTTGTTTGCTTCAAACATTTGGAGCCATTTTGGCTTTCTTAATTTATAGATATTTCTTCAAGACTAATTAAAAAAAGTTTCGTTATAGATTCTTCTTCGTTATTTGAATAAGATATTTTGCTCAGCTCCCTTCCCAACCTAAAAGCTATTTCGTCTGAAATCAAAATTGATTCGTTTAAATTATTTGTTTTAAAAGAAACTATCAGAGAACTCTCCTCTTCAACAATTACAAGGTCGGAAATAGATTCTGGTATAAAATTCTTTATAAACAAATCTATCTCCTCAATGCTTGATGATTTGCTTATTGCATTATTACCAAGTAATTCTGCCTTTGAAACAACGTATTCATAATCAGACTTAGCTTTATCTAATTGTTTTGATGAGAAATTCAAATTTGTAACAGTATTATTTATTAAAAAAAATAATGCAGCAATAACCATCAAAGATGATGCAATAAAAATTAAATTTTTTTCTCTTGTATTAAGATTATTAAAAAAATTATTCATCTTTTATCTCAATTTTAATTTCACCTGAAATTTTGTTATTTTCACTAATAATATTCTCATCAATGATGTTTACATTAAATGTATCAATAACATTTTTAACTACTGCGTATTGCGTTTGCGGTAATTCTAATAAATCTAAAGTTGCCTGATTTGATTTAAAATCTATTTCAATAGATTCTATATACTTTTCTCCAAGAGAAATTAAAAAACCGTAATTTTCAAACTTTGATTCATCTCTTGAAGTTTGTATCTTTGATGATCCAGGTATTTGTTCAATTAATTGGTCGATTTGAATTTTTGGAGTAACGACTCTATTTGTATTTTTATCAATCATTTTAAAAATATTGAATATTTCAGTTTCATATATATAAATCTGCTTATTATTTTGAGCAGTTAAAATATATGGCAAAGCGATTAATGAAGTTATAAAAAAAAGACATGCATACAACTCAACTTTAGAAAAATTTAACTTATTAAAAATATTTTTGAATGAATATTCAAATTTATATAGATTAGGTAGATTATTGAGCATTGATGATGCAAATTTTTCAATAGAAACACTATTATTACGTTTATAACCCTCAAGTTCTTTAATTTGTGTGGAGGTAAAAACATTAGGTTCAAAATTAATATATTTCGATTTAACCACTTCTAGATATTGTTTCAATGATGCAAGATCTGTTGAAGAGCCAGTACCATCATCAAATGAAAATAAGAATCTATTATTGAATTCAGTAATAGTATTAAAATCAACTGATCTATTAAGAAAGTAGTCAGGAACTAAAATTACCTCACACTTTAATTTATTTAGCAAAGAATTTAATTTTTTATATAACCCTTTATCCATTACAAATCCAATATCCTCAAAAATAAAGAATTCATTCTCTGACAAATCATTTACGATAAACGAATCAATATCAGACATAAAATTTGCTAAATTATTTTGTGCTGACAAATTATTATTTTTTTTAAAGGGATAGCTGCCAATTGTTGATGAGGGCAGTAAATAAATTAATTTATCCTTATGTGTAAATGATGAAAAGTCGTCTAAACCAGAGTAATTATAGGGTCGCTTATAACCATCAGAGCTTTTATGAAAAATTCCACGATTAAAATCTTCATTATCTGGGTATGCTATATAGGTATTCATTAAATTCCATTATAAATTCTTGAAATAATAAAACCATTATTATTATCTTCGTAAATTATTATACTTTTTGAAGAAGATACGAATTCGTTAAAGCTCATCTCCGAATTAACCTCAAAAATATTTGATGAAACTCTTATCTTTCCGTAGGCAAGTTTTAAATCTAAATCGGGAAAACTGCCTATAAAATTATTTAAATCATCAAAGCCTGATTTTGGAATGTTGTCCAAAATATATTCAGCATCCTTAATGGTTAAATTTGAGTAAATTGAACTTAATAAATATGCATCCTCTAAATCTAATGTATTAATATTTAAAGATAATTCATCTAGTATTGGTATTGCACAAAAATAATTTTTAAAAATATTCCAATCTATTTTTTTTACAGCTGGTATGCTCTTTAATTCTTCAATTGATACCAATAATCTCATGCCAGTATATTCTCTTGGACTATGTAATGGGCCTGAATAGTAATAATCTTCAAGGCCAAAAGCTCTTGGGTTTGCATCTTGATCAATCCAATCAATAGTTTGATCAATCACCTCTTCGATAATGTTATTGTCTATTTCATTTAAAGATAAAATTTTTCTGAATGCGGTTGTTGTTTTTTTATTTTCAACATATTGATCACCATCAAATGTAACAATTGAATTAATATTGAAACAATTTCCTGAATCTGTAATTTTTCCAATAATTTCTGCTCCATTTAAATTAAATGCCATTAGCTCACTAATTAGTGGATTATTTTTTGTTAACTTTTCTTTATTAAACCTTAACTCTTTGTCAATTTTATCTTTTGCCAAAGACTCGATGTTTCGAAAGATGTTTAATGATACGCTTTGGAATTCTATATATTGAGCTCTCTTAAGTGATAAAAAATATTTATTGCCAAATAAAACAGCAACTGAAGACAATAATAAGACTATTAATAAAATAGAAATTAAAACAATGCCTTTATCTTTTGAATACATAATCAATATTTGGTTCAATAATCCATATGTACTCATTGCTGTTCTTTTTGAATTCAAGCTTTATTAAAGTTGGTATTTGTCTTTCAGTTACTGGGCTTACAGGCCACTTGTCATACCAACTTCTTTCATACATGAATTTAATATCTAGCTCAGATATGTCATCTATAAAATTTGTGTCTATATTTTCAGTACTATCATAAGGATTAGATGAAAAAAATTGTTTTCGAATTAGCTTGTTATCATCAAGCACATATTCAATTCTTTTAATTGGTGATATTTCATTAGAGATAGATTTTATTTTAGAATTAAATGAAATTCTTTTATCATCATTACTTCCTAAAAATGTGCCATTTATAGGATCACCATAATAATCTCGTAATGGAACATTTATTATTTGCCTTATGTCCCTTCTTAAAATTATAGACGAGAAATTTAATGCTCTCGCTGACTGTAATCTTTCAGATGAAATTTGCTCAGTCTCTAGAGAGGATTGAAGAATGTTTGATGAGATAATAGTTATCAATGAAAGAATGACCAACGACACTAATACTTCTATTAATGTAAAGCCTCTATTCATTTTGTATAAAAACCTTTGATTGAGTAGATATATGTTTCTTGATTTTCAGCTCTAACAAAAATTTCATACACAAAAAATTCATCACTTGGTCCATTGTTTATAGTTTCATTCCATAGCCATTGCTGGCCTCCCATGACCATTTGACCACTTCTTTCTATTGGCTTTAATGGTTTTTCAAGAGTATGGATTAAAGAAATACGATTATTTGCAACTTCTTTAGCTAAATATCTTTGTTCTAAATCATAGCTAGATACAGCTGTTGATATTATTAAATTATAAATAGTAATTACGGATACACTTAATATCAATAATGAAACTACCACCTCTATTAGACTAAATCCTTTATTAATAGCTGATAACTTCATTGGTAACCTTTCCATGATTTTTTATAACTATTCTTTGTATATATTCTTCATAATAAATATCGATCTGACCTCCTGAATTTTCACCTGAAGGGTAAAAAATCATTAAAGGAAAATCTTTCTGTATTTCTTTGATTTCAATTATAGTTCCATCTTCAAATCTAAATGTCTTCTTTAAAGATGCTATTTCATTTAAGAAGGAATCATCGAAATCATAATCTATTTTTTTATTTTCATTATCAAACATATAGTTTGCATATTGTTTATTTGAACTCAAATACCAGGAAATTATATTTCCGGTAACAATACTTTCCTCCGTTAAAAAATTTACAGATTTTTCAAATGAATTAATTTGAGACTCTATAGATTTAAGTGAACTGAAGTTTAATGTAATAAGAGTAGTTGAAATACCAATGATAACTAATACTATAAGTATTTCTATTAAGGTAAAGCCTTTTTGATATTTGTTACTGTTGCATCCAGTTTCCGACATCAGAATCCTCGCCTGAGCCTCCCTCAATACCATCCGCACCAAGGGTATATAGATCGTATTTTAAGGACCTTCTTGAGGGATATTCGTATATGTATTCTCGCCCCCATGGATCTTTAGGTATAGAAGAAATATAACCACCTTCGGGATATAAGAATGGATTTTTTAATTCAGAATGGGGTTTTACTAAGGCGTCTAGTCCTTGAGATGTTGTAGGATAAGATAATTCATTAAATTTATAAATTTCTAAAGCTTTATTTGTATTTGCCATATCAGCTCTAATTTTTTCTAGATTGGCTCTTTGAAATACTGGGTCTACACTGACCACCACGACGGTTGCTAAAATACCAAGTATAACCAAAACGGCCATAAGCTCTATAAGAGTAAACCCTTTTTCTTTATTCTTCATATTACTAATGTATTCATCTGCATAATAGGCATAAGTATAGCTAGAACTATTAACATAATAAAACCACCCATAAGAATTATCACAACTGGTTCTAGTAATGATAAAAATATTGCTCTCTTATTTTCGATTTCAGATTTCATAAAATGGGAAACTTTATTAAACATTTTTACTAAATTACCAGATCTATATCCACTAGAAATAAGTTGAATGAATATATCAGGGAAAATTCCTTCATTTTTGAGGGAAACAATAAAATCTTTACCCTCAACAACATCATTTTTTGCATCTACTACAATCTTTGAAAGAAATTTATTATCAAAAATTTTTGAACACTCATCAAGAGCGACGTCAAGATTAGTGCCTGAGGCAAGTAATAATTCCATCGTACTAGAAAATCTTTCTAACTCTGAATTCAAAATAAAATTTCCTAACAAGGGTATATTAAGAACTTTTTGATCAAATGAGATTTTATTCTCTATCTTACGAACATAATTTTTATATGAATAAAAAATAATCGCAAACAAGACTGCAAATATTATCAATATTGGAATTATATTATTAGAAATTCCTATTAAAAATTTTGTTATGAATGGTAGCTCTGCTCCAGCCTTAATAAATTGTCCAACCACTTGAGGTAATACAAATGTTAAAAGAGAAATTATTACAACGATTGAGAAGCCTATTAAGACTATTGGATAGGTTAATGCAGAAATAACTTTCTGTTTTATAGATGCACTTTCTTCAAGATAATCTGCAAGTTTAGTGAACACAATATCTAGATTTCCAGACGAATCTCCTGCTGTAACCATTGAAATATATGTATCTGAAAATACTCCTGGAAATTTTTTCATAGAACTTCCAAGTCTTTTTCCTTGAATAATTTCTTCTTTAAGATTGTATAAAATATATATCAAATTTCTATTTTTTAATTGTTTTGCAGTTATATTTAATGCCTCTACAATTGGGGTGCTTGCCTCAAGTAGTGTTGCCAGTTGTCTTGTCATTATGACTATATCTTTATCTTTTATTTTTAAAGTCTTACCTAAATCTTTTGATTCAGAAACTTTAAGTGGAGTAAGTTTTAATTCTTTTACGAGCTTTCTTGCTTCACGCTCTGATTCTGCGCTGAGTATGCCTTTTTTTTTCGTACCATCTTGATTGATTGCAGTGTAACTATAAGCTGGCATCTTCTTTTATATTATTAACTCTTATAATTTCTTCACAAGATGTTATTCCATTAACAATCAAATCTATAGAAGCTTGGTCAATTGATTGATTATCTTTAAAAACATGATCTGCTATTTCATTTTCAGAGGCATTATTATGAATAAGATCTTTTAATTTCTTATCTACATGAATGCATTCTGCAATTGCGATTCTTCCTTGATATCCAGTATGATTACAATGATCACAACCATTTGGGCTATAAACAGATTTATTCTTATCTAAATTAAAAATATCGACATATTCCGCAGTTGGTTTATGTTCTGTTTTACATTTTGGGCAAAGTCTTCTAACTAACCTTTGAGAAATAATTGTTCTTAGACTTGATGCAAGTAAAAAAGATTCAATGCCCATATCCCTTAATCTAGTAATAGCAGCAACTGCACTATTAGTGTGAACAGTGGATAATACTAAATGACCCGTCAAACTTGACTGGATACCAATCTGAGCAGTTTCAACATCTCTCATCTCCCCAACCATTACTACGTCTGGATCTTGTCTGAGTATTGCTCTTAATCCTTTTGCAAAGGTATATCCAGTTTTTGTATTTACTTGGGTTTGCCCTATTCCATTTAAGGTATACTCAATTGGGTCTTCGACTGTAAGAATATTTTGAGAAGAATCGCTTAAAAATCTTAAACCAGCATATAAAGTAGTTGTTTTTCCTGAGCCCGTTGGTCCAGTAAAAAGAATAATTCCCTCAGGATTTTTAAGTGAATTTTTATAATTAGACAGAATCTTCTTAGGCAACCCAAGATCATCTATATTTATTTGCGCAGCTTGTTTGTCTAAAATTCTTAAGACTATTCTTTCACCATAAGATGATGGCAGTGTTGATACCCTTACATCAACATTCTTGTCACCAAGCGACAAGGAAACCCTGCCATCTTGAGGAAGTCTTCTCTCAGAAATATCCAAGCCAGAAATAATTTTAATTCTTGATATCAGTACAGATGCAATTTTGCTATCTTGTCTAAGTATTTCTTTTAATATTCCATCAATTCTGAATCGAACAATTATATGATCTTCATATGGTTCAAAATGAATATCTGATGCTCTATTTTTAATTGCTTGACTAATAACTCCATTGATTAATTTAATAATTGGTCTGTCGTTATTACCACTAAGAAGATCTTCAGTTGCATTAATACTTCCAGCAAAATCTTTTAAATCAAATTCATCAGATAACTCTTCAGATATGTCATTACCATGGTCAGTTACAGAAAAGGAGTTAGTAAGAATCTCATTAAATTTTTCTGGTTCACATAATTCGAACTTAAAACTTGAATTTAAAAATCTTTGAATTTCGTTATAAATTTCTGTAGTTAGATATCTTGGCGAGGAAACAATAACGCCTTCTTTAGTATTAAGTGCAATTACATCGTTTTCTTTAACAAAGTCATATGGAAGAACGTCTGATTTGATGTTTTCAAAAACTTCTTCACTCATTCTTATTCTTTTGGCTTTGTAAGATCAATGATATCTAGATTCTTGTCTATTTCTTTTTGGGCTTTTATAAAATTATATTTTTCTAAAGAGATTTCTTGAGCGCTATTGGAATCAATAAGAATTGTAGGCTTCAAAAAAACCATTAAGTTTTTCTTACTCGTTGTACTTGATGATGATTGAAATAATTTACCAATTAAGGGTATTGAACCTAAAACAGGAACTTTTGAGATAACTTCTTGTATATCTTCATCGATTAGACCACCTAAAACAATTATTTGGTTATTATCGACCAAAACAGTCGTCTCTATTTCTCTCTTATTTGTTATTAAATCTGTTCCACTTTGAGCAACTCCAGCAACACCTGAAACACCCTGTTTAATATTTAATATAACTGACGTTCCTTCATCAATTTGTGGAGTTATTTCTAACTCAATTCCAACCTCTTGACGTGAAGTAGTTCTAAATGGGTTTGAGTTATTTGTACCAAGGCTTTCACCTGTTGTAATTGGTATCTCTTGACCTATAAATAATCTTGCGGGCTCATTATCCATAGCTAAAATTGAAGGTGTGGATAAAATATTTGAATCGGTGTCGGAGGCTATTGCGTTTAAAATTCCAACAAAATTACCTTCTCCAGATTCCATGTCACCAAATCCAGCTACCAAACCTTGTGTATTTAACAAAGAAGAGACTGCCGTCGTTGTAAGAGATACATTTGTATCATCATCGGCTGCTCCAACTATG
>Ga0209359_10000399_pt1 | contig 10826 bp, 8 predicted proteins | sample MarorgKNORR_S2LV_FD_188224 | JGI IMG/M metagenome (GOLD analysis project Ga0209359, IMG submission 188224) | Marine microbial communities from the Southern Atlantic Ocean, analyzing organic carbon cycling - Surface_A/KNORR_S2/LV (SPAdes) (version 2) | ecosystem: Environmental > Aquatic > Marine... | reverse complement strand
AATAGGAACTTACTATTAAAATTCATATGACTGGTATGCTAAAAGTTTTAATATAAAAATCTAACATCATAGACAGTGTTGGGGCGGTTGAATAGTACATAATCTGTGTCATATAAAAAATTATATGTAGTTTAAGATATTTAAAATACAGTCATAAATGTCCAAACAATTTTTATTACAATTATCTAATGTTGGGTTAACTGATCCTCTTTCAAAAAGTCAACTTTTAAAAGAAATTTCATTTAACCTTATTACTGGGGAACGTTTAGTATTAATAGGCCCATCTGGATCCGGAAAAACGACATTATTACGTTTAATTAATCGTTTACAGGAACCAAGTACTGGAAAAATTCTTTTTTGTTCTCAACCATTAGAAAAAATTCCTATTATTGATTTGCGGCAGCAAATAGTTTTAGTACCGCAAGAACCTAAGCTACTGGGAATGAGCGTTAATGAAGCTTTATCTTATGCACTAAAGCTTCAAAATATTTCAAAAGCTGAGATAAATCAAAGACTTCAAAAATGGAAGTCTAGATTATCTATTCCAAATCAATGGTTAGAACGTTATGAGTCAGAACTTTCTTTAGGACAACGGCAAATAATTGGAATTACTAGAGGTTTAATTATTGAACCTAAAATACTACTTTTAGATGAACCTACTTCTTCACTGGATAGTCTTAAAGCTAATCAGATAATAAAATTACTTACTAATATTACACAATACACACAAACTGCTATCGTCATAGTTAGTCATGATTTAGAAGTTGTGAAAAGTTTTTCCAAATATATTTTGAAATTAGAGCAAGGGAAAATTAAGTAATAATCATCTAAGTCAATAAAGCTAAAAAACTTTTAATTCACTATGTGTATGTAGCCTAGTTATTTTTACTTTAGAGAATACTAGTAGCATGCTGAAAGACATAAGTATATTAAATATACTTATGTCTTTCAGCCTCATAACATACTCAATAAATTCTTCAAACGACTTTTATCCCATCCTTTTATGTTTAATATACTCCAAGATTCAATTAAGTCTGGACCATTCAATTTTCCAGACAATCCTGCCCTAAGAGAGCGCATTACTAATCCTTTTTTAACTTTAAGTGTTTTAACAATTTCACTAATTATTTCTTTAATTTCATCTTCATTTAATATAGGATATTTTTCAATTTTCGCTAGAGCTAATTGAATAATATCCATAGCATTATCTTGCTCCATATGTAGTAGAGCTTCATTGCTATAATTTATATTTTCACCAAAGAAAAAAGAGCTCTCTCTTATAACATCATTCAAACGAACTAAGCTAGGTTGAATTAAAATAGTTATACGTTCCAGCCATTGAAGATCAAGATTTATATCAATAGGATAATTAGCTTCTTTCCAATATGGTATTAGTAAATCTAATAATTGTTGTACTGGCATCTTGTGAAGGTATTGACTATTAACCCAATCTAGTTTGTCCCAATCAAATTTAGCACCTGCTTTGTTAACACGTTCTAAGTCAAAACTTTCTGCAATTTCCTTTAATGAAAAAATCTCTTGGGTGCTATCAGATAAAGTCCATCCTAAAAGACTCATGTAATTAACAAGGGCCTCTGATAAAAATCCCATTTTTTGGAAGTCATTAATAGAAGTAACTCCATCTCTTTTTGAAAGTTTACGGCCTTCTTTATTTAAGATTAAAGGTGTATGTGCAAAATAAGGAATTGTTTTGCCTAATGCTTCATACAATAAAATTTGTTTGGCTGTGTTTGCTATGTGATCTTCTCCACGAATTACATGGCTGATATTCATATCAATATCATCTACCACTACAGCAAGATTATAAAGAGGTTGTCCAAACAGCTGATCTGAACTTTCTTTAACGCGGGCAATTACCATATCTCCACCAAGATCAGTACCTTTCCATATCATATGCCCCCTAATCAAATCATTCCAACGAATTTCTTGTTCTTCATTTATTATGAATCTAATGACGGCCTTTCTTCCTTCTGCTTCAAAGGCTTCTCTTTGTTCCGCTGTTAGATAACGATGACGATTATCATATTTAGGTGCTTGATTGTTAGATTTTTGTATTTCTTTCATATTCTCCAACTCTTCCGAAGTACAGTAGCATCGGTATGCAAGACCTTGGTCAAGTAACTGTTGAATAGCTTTATGATAAGAACTTAATCGTTGAGTTTGGAAAAAAGGTCCTTCATCCCAAATCAAACCTAACCAAGCCAAACCTGATTTTATATCTTCAACAAATTCAGGCTTAGAACGTTGCTCATCTGTATCCTCGATACGTAAAATAAATTTACCTTTGTATCGACTTGCAAATAACCAATTAAAAATAGCTGTCCTAGCAGTACCAATATGTAAAGTTCCGGTAGGACTAGGAGCGATACGAACTCTTACTGTCACAAAAATTTCCTCAAAGTCAAGATTGGCTCTAATATATTCTAATGGAGTTAAAGACAGAAAAAATTTAACTATTAATTTTCATCTTTTATATGTTAATACTATTTTCTTTTACTGAAGTAAAACCTAAAAATAATCTTAGTAATAATTCTTTAATACAATTAATTAAATAATTGTCCCATAGCAGTCTTTTTGATATCTAACCATTAGAATTGTAGCTTTTTGACTACAAAATACCTAATCATTAATTCTATCTCATTGACATTTCATACATACTCATATCATAAGTACTTACTAAATCATAATACTATTAGTGTTAAAACTTATATCTTGAAAATTTCTACTTTTAAGTTTTAACTATGCATATTTCTGTATTCTGCTATGGCTTAAATTTTTTCAGTTTGTCAAAACATAAAATGCTTGGAAGTATATACTAAAAATGCTAGCCTATAAGCTAACTTTAAATAGCTTAAATCTTTTATTTTTGGTTCAATAAATTATGTTTTTTCTCGCTCTAATATTTTCTCAGGTATCAACAAATCAAAACATAACATTAGAAAATCCATCTTCAACAATTGAGAGTTTTAACTATTTTCAAATTATTATTTTGGGCATGATACAAGGATTGACAGAATTTTTACCTATTAGTAGCACAGCTCACTTACAAATTATCCCTTCTTATTTAGGTTGGGGAGATCCAGGAGTAAATTTTTCTGCCGTAATTCAGTTAGGAAGTATTATTTCAGTTGTATGGTATTTTTGGTCAGATTTGAAAAAGATTATTATGGGTACATTTATAGCAATTAAGGATCATGATTTAGAATCTCATGATCTTCGCATGGGATTTGGTATTTTTATGGGTACATTACCTTTCCTTTTAATTGGATATTTAACAAAAACTTTTATGACTGATATGGATAACTCTATTTTACGTAGTAGTGAAATGGTTGCAGCTTCTTCTATTATTATGTCTTTATTGCTAGCATTGGCGGAAAAAGTTGGTAAATATGAGCGTACCTTTGATAAATTAAAATGGCAAGATGCATTTCTGATGGGTACTATTCAATCTTTGGCTATAATTCCTGGAGTTTCTCGGTCAGGCTCAACAATTACTTTAGGATTATTTCTAAATTTGAATCGAGAAACAGCAGCACGATTTTCTTTTTTGCTAGGTATTCCTGCGATAACGATAGTAGGGTTGTATGAATTAATTGAGATTTTTAATACCGGATTTTCTCAGGAAACGATACTACCTCTATTTACAGCAATACTCTCTTCTATTTTTTTTTCTTACTTATCCATTGCTTGGCTAATAAATTATCTGCAAAAACAAAGTACTTGGATATTTGTATGGTACCGTTTAGGGTTTGGTTCATTTATCCTTATAGATATGTTTCTCTCTTAATTGCGTAAATATTTATCTTATACTCCTCCCCAAACAAAACGTAAGTACCAGAAAGGAAATAATAAAAACAATGCGATCCAATCTCCTTTAACTAAGTAAAGTTTATGCCATTTTACTCTATGTTTATTTGGACTAATGAAACCTCTAATTTCCATTGTAGTCGCAATTTCATTAGCTCTAGTTAATAAATTTTCTAGTATTTTTTCTATTACTACTATCCATACTTGAAAGCTTTTTTTAATTCCTAATTTTTTCCAATTAATAGCTCTAGTTTTAATAGAACGAGTAAGATTTTGTATTTCTTCCAAGACTAAGGAAATAAAACGTAAAGATAAAGTGAAAATTAATAAAATTTCAGTTATTGGAACTTTAAAGAATCTTAAAGGTGACAATAAATAATCTAATCCTTCAGTTATAGCCTCAGGAGTAGTAGTCGCTAAATATAAATTGGCACTATAAACTGCTACAAAAATATGAGTACCTATTCTTATTCCTAATTCTAAAGATCTACGAGTAACGAGAAAAATTCCTTTATCGAGCAATACATAATTATAAGAATTTGATCCTGGTATTAATATATTATTTATTGGAAGTCTAGGTTGAGAAGAAATTGCTAATCCATCAGGTGATAAAGCTATGATTAAAAATACTAAAAAACTAATAATTAAAAGCCATCCCATTTGTTGTTTCCAAACTCTTAGAGGAATATTAACAACTACAGTCAAGACTACAAGAAAACCTACAAGAACTAACAGCCATTCTGGGCTAGATGATCTATTCGCAAGCAATAAAGACATTAACCAAATCAACTTAACTCTAGAATCAAGTAAATGTAGCCATGTGAGGGGCTTTTCAAGATAAAGTCCAATAGGTAATGATCGCAATAGATCCATAATTACTGTAAATTTTACTTATTATCTGTGATATCAATTTTCTGATTTAAAAAATAAGACAAAAATTATCTTATCAAATAAATTATAAAGTTTTATTCAATATATAAAAGAAGTTTATGTGGGAAACGTTCTAATTTTAAATGCTTAAGATTCAGAATAATATTTAAATTATTCAATAAATAAGACACTTATATAATTAAAAAAAAAGAATCAATATATTAAATCAAGAACTTTTTAGGTATTGGTAAAAATAAGCTTTATAAAATCAATTTACATTAAATCTTCCTAGAAATAGGTTAAAACCTTTAACTTCTAATAATCAAGAATAATATATTAATCCGTATTATAGGCTTATAATGAACAAATAATTAAACTTTTTCAAAACTAAATTATCAAATATACTTTGAAGGATAATCCTCTAATATTCTAAATATAAAAAATAAGTACTTTGCTATATTTAAAATCCTACATGGGAAGTCAATACATAGTACTAAAGACTTATTATGCTTCCATATTTAATATTTTTTCATTAAAATATCATTTTCTTGCTATTTATCAATATTTAAAGTATTACTGTTAAAGTGATATTACAATGCATCGTATAGTTATGTAAAAATTTATTAGCTTTCGTCTTTTATGCACAATTATTATATTTATTGATTAACTTCATAAAATATTTTTATACATAATCTAATATATTTTGTTTTGACTGCTTTATTTATATAGTATTTATTATTTCTAATTTATTACAGTGGCTAAGGTTATCCTCAAAGACATTAATAAAAGTTTCTTCCGTCAAAGAAACAAATCAAAAGATTTTGAAGTTAAAATTTTACAAAACATTAATTTAAATGTTAACGATGGGGAGTTTATGGTTCTAGTAGGGCCATCAGGATGTGGAAAAAGCACTTTACTTAGACTCATAGCAGGTTTAGAGACTATTACATCAGGAGAAGTTTTAATAGGAGAAAAAAATGTGGGCTCTCTTCTTCCTAAACAGCGTGATATAGCTATGGTTTTTCAAAATTATGCTTTATATCCTCATCTTAATGTTTACGATAATATCGCTTTCGGATTACGTCGCATCAATAAGGTGGAGAAAAAAATAGATAAAATTGTAAATAATATAATCCAGTTATTACCTAAAAGATTCAGATATAATTCAGCTCTAGAAGTAGATATCAATCAAAAGATAAAACAAGTTAGTAAGCTATTACAGTTAGATAATCTTTTGCATAGGTTACCAAAGCAGCTTTCAGGAGGACAAAGACAAAGAGTAGCTCTAGGAAGAGCAATCGCCAGAAATCCCAAAGTTTTTTTAATGGACGAGCCAATGTCGAACTTAGATGTAATTTTAAGAACAGAGACTCGTTCTCAAATTGTTAAACTACAAAATCAATTAAAGATTACAACCATATATGTTACTCATGATCAAACTGAAGCAATGACAATGGGTGATCGCATTGCTGTTATGAATCAAGGAAAGATTCAACAGGTTGCATCTCCTCTGGAACTATATAATAATCCTATTAATTGTTTTGTTGGAAGCTTTATTGGATCTCTACCAATGAATTTTTTACCAGTAACAATAGAAGATTGCTCAACAATTTTTTACGATAAATTTAGTTTATCCATTCCTGCTGTACGGAGAATATATTTAAAAGGACATAACAAAAAATTAGCTATATTAGGATTTAGACCTGAACATATTACTTTAAGCGTTCCCAGCATAAATAATTTACAAGTAAAAGTTACTCTGGTGGAAAATATGGGGAACGAAATGCACTTGTTTACTGAAACATTAAGTGATATTCCTATTAAAATCATAATTAAATATATAGGGAATAATTTAATTAAGACAGGAGACACACTATGGCTATCAATAAATGAAAAAGCGATTCATATATTCGATTCCGAAACAGAAGAATCCTTGCTGAGATAAAAGTGGTTCTTAATAGGAAATAACTAAACATGTCAAAACGAAGTAAAATTATAAATAATCTTATATTGATTTTTAGTAGCTTAACCTTCACTTTATTTATTGGAGAGATTGGCTTAAAAATATTAAATATTTCTTATCCCAGTTTTTATAAAGTTGATTCTCATCGAGGACATTCTCTCATACAACATATGTTCGGAATATGGAAACATGAAGGAAGTGCATCAATATCAATCAATAAAATCGGACTAAGAGATAAAAATTATACAAAAAAGAAAATTAAAGATACTTTTAGAGTTGTAGTCATTGGTGATTCATTTGCTGAAGCTATACAGCTTGATAAAGATAAAACTTTTTGGTCGCTAGTAGAACAAAAATTATCTAAATGCCAAAAATTAGATAACAAAAATATTGAGGTAGTAAATTTTGGTGTTGGTGATTATGGTACTGCACAAGAGTATACAACACTAAAATATTATGCTAGTCAGTTTCATCCTGACCTGGTTTTGTTAACGGTTTTTACTGATAATGATGTTATTAATAATTCAAAGGTTTTAAGTCCCGAGGATAGATTTAGTCCATTTTTGAGTTTAAAAGATAATAAGTATAATTTTGATATGTCGTTTAGAAAAACTAAAACTTATCAATGGCGTAATAGTTTTGTCAGAAAAAAATTATTTGCTTTAGTAAATAAATCTCATGTTTTACAGTTAATCAATCAAACTAGAGTTCTTATAAATAAGCAGCATTCTGAGACTATATCTAGTGAAATGATGAAAGATGAGGATAAGTTACATAATCTTGAATTTATATCAGATTTATATAAAAAATCTTCTGCAATATGGCAAAAAGAATGGAATTTAACAGATGAATCAATTAAGCTAATACAGCAAGAAAGTTATATGCTTAATAGCGACTATTTGGTAGTGACATTAAGTAATCCTATTCAAGTTTATCCCAACTTTTTAGTTAGAAAGAAATATTTTAAAGATTACACAATATATGATCAGTTTTATCCTGATCAACGTATTTATAAATTGTCACGAATAAAAGATTTTAAAGTTTTAGCCTTGGCCCCACTTTTACAGACTTATGCTGATAAAAATAAAGTTTTTTTGCATGGTTTTAATAATACTAAATTAGGGAATGGACATTGGAATCATTTCGGACATCAAATTGCTGGAGAAATAATTAGTAATAAAATTTGTTCACTACAAAAATAGCCTAGAAATAACTATTTTTGTGGCTTAGGACATATAATTTTTAAAAAAAAGTTGTTGCTATTAACAACCAATCCTTTTTCTAAACTATTTAAAAATAAGTGAGTAAAGATCTAATATCAAAGCTTTAGTTGTCAATATAAAATTAGTAAAAATATTTATTAAGTAATAAGACAACTATAATATTAGGCTATAAAATATCGTCTTTTTGGTAGATACTAAGGGTTAAATTTTAAAAATGTTAAAATATAAGAATCTTTTATGTATAAATTTAAGACAGGGTAATACATCAACAATTAATAATTTAAATATGTCTAATTGGTTAGAACATAGCGTACAAATTGAAGTAGAAATTCCTATCGAACAAGTATGGGAATTATGGTCAGACTTAAAGGAAATGCCTAAATGGATGAAATGGATTGATTCTGTTGAAATTTTGGATGACGACCCTAACTTGTCACGTTGGAAGTTGGTTAGTGGGGGATTTCAGTTTACCTGGATATCAAAAATTTTAAAAGTAGTACCTAACCAAATTATACAATGGGAATCAGTAAATGGATTACCTAACCGAGGAGCTATTAGATTTTATGATAGACAAGGTAGTAGCATTGTTAGACTTACTATTGCTTATAGTATTCCAGGATGGTTAGGTAAATTAATGGATAACTTATTTTTAGGTCAAATAGTTGAATCTACCATTTTGGAAGATTTAAAAAGATTTAAAAATTATGCATTAAAGAAAAACAAAAATAGAATATAACTATGTAATGTTTTATTAGACTTCTCTCATATATTTTGATTAATAAATTAAGTTGCTCTCTTGTCAAAATTAAAATTATTAAAAAGTCTCTTAAACAATACTTAAAATAAATGCTTGAACTGTTTATAACGTCCTAAAGCGATTAAAGGGAAATAAATGCAGTATAAACGATATCGTATATAGAAATGAGAAGGAAATCCAGTTCCAGTAAATTCTTCTTCTTCCCATGTTCCTGAATTAGTCTGGGTATTTAACAAATATTCTATACCTCGATCAATATGATTAGTAGCAAAACTATTTAAAGCTTTCCCAGCATCTAATAGACCAATTAAAGACCAAGCAGTCTGAGAAGCAGTACTTATACCTTTTCCTTTTAAATTAGGATTATCATAACTGAAACAAGTTTCTCCCCATCCACCATCTTCATTTTGGCAGCTTAATAGCCAATTTACTCCTTTACTTAACTGTGAATGATTTTCATCAGAATTAAGAACTGCTAATGCAGACAATACTCCACTAGTTCCATAGATATAATTAACACCCCATCTGCCAAACCAACTTCCATCTTTTTCTTGTTCACTATACAAATAATTGAGGGCTTTTGTAATACGTTTATCAGAAATTTTCAAATTACATGAACCTAACATTTCTAATACTCTTGCAGTTATATCAGCACTATTTGGATCAATCATTGCTTTGAGATCTCCATAAGGAACTTCATTCAACCAAGACTGGTTATTATCTATGTCGAAAGCTGCCCATCCTCCAGTTTTAGACTGCATTGTTTCTATCCACTGAAGACAACGGCTGATAGCTGCTTCTTTTTGTTGTTCGTTTACCAAATTAATTCCTTCAAGAGCCATTACTACGGCTGCTGAATCATCAATATCAGGATAAAAACGATTAGTGAATTCAAAAGCCCATCCTCCGGGCTTTCCAAGCTTATTTTTAACAGCCCAGTCTCCATAGTCCAAACATTGTTTGCTTAGCAGCCAATCTCCGGCTAGTTGAAGAGAAAGATGATTTCTAGACAGTCCTGATTCAGTTAAGGCTCTAATCATCCAAGCTGTATCCCATACAGGGGAAACACAAGCTTGAACATAATAATCTTCATCTTTTTCTATAGAAAAACGTTGAATAGCTTCAAGACCTCTTCTAACAGAGGGATCTTCTAAATCATATCCTAAAGTTCGAAATGCGATTAGAGAGTTTAGCATAGGAGGCATAATTCCTCCCCAATCTCCGCTTTCTTGTTGATGATTTAACATCCATTTTTCTGCCTCACGTAAGCCTCTTTCTCTAAAAGGAACTAGATTGAATTTTCCTAATACTTGAAATATTTTGTCTAACCATAGAAAAATATCAGTCCAATCATTTTTATAAGAGAGTCCATATTGAATTTTTCCTATTTCTTCTACATATAGCTCATTAAGATTAAAAGATGAATCAATAAGGAAAGTTGGTTGTTTATCAAAAACAATTATTAATGGTACGGTACTTTCCCGTGCCCAACTTGCCATTTCATAAATTGTAAAAGGTAAGTTATTATTTAAGGCCATAATCCATGGCGGAATAGATGGTAGGCCTTTCCACGAATAACAGCCGATTAATGCTAAATGAAACTTAGTAAAGATTCTAGCTTTAGAAATACCTCCTTTACTGAGGATAAACTTTTTGGCATTTACTAAAATAGAATCTTCTTTGGACATTCCCAAAAGCCTCAGGGCCATATATGCTTCAATAGATGTGCTAATCTCTCCACCATCACCATAAAAAAGTTCCCAACCACCATATTTATTTTGTTGATTACATAAATAGGCTTTAATTTTACAATTTGGAAGACTTTCAGAGATCCCCCAGATCTTATAAAGCAAGACAGTCTCTGCTGTAAGAGTTACATTAGATTCTAATTCCCCTACCCAATAACCTTCAGGATGCTGTAAAGAAAGTATATAGTCTTGACTAATGTTAATAGCGTTATCAAGTGATGAATTAGATTCTTGATTAATTTGATTTTGCGTTTCCATAAATAATAATTAAAACGATTTATTTTGTATTCTTGAATTAACTAAACAATTAACTTGAAAATTGTAACAATTTTCGCAGAATGTACAGCGAGCTTTCAAAAATTATTTAAAATTTATTGATATTGTTATTTAAGTTCTTAATGTTATATGAATCTACTTAGATTTTATTACTTAATTAC
>Ga0209359_10000397_pt1 | contig 10836 bp, 9 predicted proteins | sample MarorgKNORR_S2LV_FD_188224 | JGI IMG/M metagenome (GOLD analysis project Ga0209359, IMG submission 188224) | Marine microbial communities from the Southern Atlantic Ocean, analyzing organic carbon cycling - Surface_A/KNORR_S2/LV (SPAdes) (version 2) | ecosystem: Environmental > Aquatic > Marine... | reverse complement strand
ATAATTCCTCGATCAAATATGCAAGATGTATTAATTGATGAGAAATATGAATCTATGGTAAATGTAATTCCAGTAGACTCGCTAGACGAGGTTCTAAAACATGCTCTTGTTGGTTCAGAAGACAAAGTATCTTTGGTAGAAAGATTAGCACTTGTTATTGATACTATCTCTAATAGTGCTGACACTCAACCTTCTGCCTAAATTCTCCCTCAAAACTAAGTATAGAAACTGTACGGTTGTATTATGGGCGATGACCAGAGTAAGAGTTCTCCAATGGGAATTTTATTCTTAGTTGTTCTAATTGATATGTTGGGATTTACTATTGTAATTCCATTCCTCACTTATTTCGTTCAAGATTTAGCCTCTGCTGAAGGGATTATTGATATTGGGAGGAGAGATTTATGGGTTGGAATTGTCATTTCATGTTATTCATTGGCTCAATTCATTTTTACACCAATCCTTGGGTCGCTAAGTGATAGTTATGGTAGGCGACCAATAATAATATTTGGTCTAATTTCTAATTCAATTTTCTTCATAGTCTTTGGTCTCTCTCAGAGTCTTTCTATGGCTCTAGTGGCTCGTTTCTTAGCAGGAGCTGGTAATGGGAATATTGCAGTAGCAAGAGCATATATTGGTGACATAAGCAAACCCGGTGAAATATCTAGAAGAATGGGGATGATAGGTGCAGCCTTCGGTCTCGGATTTATGATAGGCCCTTTTATCGGAGGGCTACTCTCAGATCCCGCAATAAGTATTGGAGGAATTTTTGATACTACATTCTGGGAAAAATATCCTTATTTATTGCCGTGTATATTTTCAAGTATTCTCTCTATGATATCCTTATTTTTAGCTATTATATGGCTTCCAGAGAGTCTTTCTAAGAATTCTAGGAATAACAAAATAGATTCCCCTTTGAAGGAAATAAAAAATATTTTTGATAACTTGATTAATGTATTGAAGTTTTCTCAGATTTCTACACTCATTTTGGCTAATTTCTTATTCATGTTTGGATTTAGTATGATGCATGGTACTTTCATACTTTTTACAGCAATGGAAGTTGAGAATGGCGGACTTGGATTTACAGAAATGCAAAATGGATGGGTTTTTGCTTTTATAGGTGTTATTGGAGTAATTATTCAAGGTGGCCTTATTGGTAAATTAACTGATAGATTTAGTATGAAAAATTTAATGATATTTGGAACTCTACTTTGTGGTTTAGGAATTGCAAGTTTACCCTATGTTCCTCCAAATACTAGTTGGCTAATTTTCCTTGGTGCAGCAGCATTAGCTATTGGTAATGCACTTTTTTCTCCTACACAATCATCTTTACTCACTTTTGCAACTAATGATTCAGGATATGAATTAGGTGCAGTAATGGGTGCTCAAGAAGGATATAGTGCATTAGCGAGAATAATTGGCCCCCTATTAGCAGCATATATTTGGTCCGAGACTGTTGAAGGAATTGGTTTATGGACTTACCATACCTGTTTCAGAGTGGCAGGATTAATATTTATCATTGCCCTAATTTTACAATTAAAAATTAAAATTAATTCACAAATTGAAGGAGGAGTATAAATTGGCAATTCCCGCTGTAATCGCTCATGGAGGAGCAGGTCCTGGACCATCACGTCAAGAAAATCTTGAAGTTGCAATCAATAAAGCTTCAGAGATACTTGTTGCAGGAGGGAATGCAATTGATGCCGCAGTGCAGGCATGTATGATTTTAGAAGACGATCCTGTTTTTAATGCAGGAACAGGTAGTGTAATGCGTACTGATGGATCTGTATTGACAGACGCTTCTATTCAGACTAGTGACGGTAAAATAGGCTTCGTTATTGCTATGGAAGATACTCCTAATCCTATTTTAGTTGCAGCTGATTTGCTAAATGAAGAGATAAATGGCTTAACTTCTGAAGGTGCTAGAATGTGGGCGGATAATAATGGCCATATTAAGAGGAAAGTGATTGGTGTCCCTCCGAAGGGTCAAATTGGCGATACAAATAAGCAAATAACAGGAGATACCGTTGGTGTGATTACCAGAGATACTACAGGAATGATCGTAGTAGCGACGAGTACCGGAGGATGTAGTTTCAGACCTCCGGGAAGAGTTGGAGATGTTCCATTACCTGGTTCCGGTTTTTGGGCTGAAGAAGGCCTAGCAGTAGCTGCTACAGGAATTGGCGAGGCTATTACTAGAGCTCTATTAAGTTACAAAGTCTTTGAAAAAATAAAAGTTGGTAAATATTCTTTGGAAGAATCAATGAATTGGGGGATCAATAAACTAATTTCGTCTAAAGATTCTGTCGGATTAATAGCATTAGGGCCCTCTGGCCCAGGTTTAGGCGTTTCAAATACTGATATGCCATGGGCTACATGGGAACAGGAATCCTCTGAATAAACATACCAATCTAGGGATGTGCTTAAGGACATGTCATTTGTCGGCGACTCGGTGGTAATGTGTCAGACATCGAATCCCGCATCCAACAGATTGCATCTGTATTGAGTCAACTTGATGACTCTCAAGTTCCCCGGAATATACGTACTACTGCAAAAGAATCTGTAGATAAGTGGCTATTGAATAAAAATAAAGAAATGGATTTGAGGCTAGGAATGACTGCATCAATGCTTGATGATATTTTTAATGATCCAAATTTACCTCTACATTTCGGGCCCTTATGCCTTCAAATTCAGACCGCAATAGAGACTCTTCTAGCGGAAGCACGTCGCAAATAATAAGATTCCTCAAATTTTTTGTTAAGATTTAACAAATATTAGAAGTAATTAATCAAGTACTTCGACGCTCAGCAGCTTTAGGCCTTAGTTTAGTGTAACCACACTTTCTACATGCTCTAGGTTTTGTTCCACGATGCGTTGCAGAACATTTCATACATATCCATTTCTGGAGAAGACGTGCTTCTGCTACACTGTGACGTTGAGCCATACAGAGCCTCCGAAATGCCTACCCTTCATAATCGCTTTGCTAGTAATTTTATGGTTTTCTCGAACGCTTTTTCAAGATTCTTAGACCGAACTATTCATTCGCCTTCGGCTAAGCCGAGACCTTGTGCCAGCGAATATTGTGTTAGGAGCCCAGTGGGGAGATGAAGGAAAAGGTAAGGCTATTGATCAACTAGCACCCAACTCTACATGGGCTGTAAGATTTCAGGGAGGTAATAACGCAGGTCATACGATAGTTCTGGGAGATACAACTTTGAAACTGCATCAGATACCTTCCGGTGTTACTTCAATGGAATGTAATTTAGTACTCGGAGACGGAATGGTAATAGATCCCTGGGTCCTTGAAGAAGAACTTGATAGATGGTATTCTCTAACAGAGGAAAGACCAGAAGGTAAACGGTTATTCATTAGCGAAAGAGCTTCTGTGATTTTACCATTCCACAGACTATATGATTCTGCAGACAAAGTTGTTGGTACAACAGGTAGAGGAATTGGCCCCGCATATCGTGATAGAATCGAAAGAGTAGGTATTCGTTTTTGTGATATTAATAATGTAATTAATGATGCAAGTAAAATATCAGAAACAGTTTCTCGAATGAATAAGCAATTAGATTCAGTTAATGTCTCAGATAGAATAACTTCCGAATCACTAATCTCAGACTTGGAATGGATTTTGGCAAGGTATTCTGATGCAATCAAACCTACAGGATTAATGATTGATTTCGCATTACAAAATGGTGAAAGAGTTCTTCTTGAAGGTGCTCAAGGCGCTATGTTAGATATAGATCAGGGCACATATCCTTTTGTCACCTCTTCAGTAACTAGTCGTGCCAATGCAACTCATGGTGCAGGAATTCATCCAGGTCACATTGAACAATGTTTTGGAATTACTAAGGCCTATACTACGAGAGTAGGAAATGGCCCATTTCCTTCTGAATTATCTCTAGATGAAGGTCCTGGCCAACATATGGCCCAGGTGGGTCATGAATTTGGAACTACTACTGGACGCCCTAGGAGAACTGGGTGGTTAGATATGGTTGCTTTGAAAGATTCTCACAGATTCAATGGATACACAGGATTAGTAGTTACAAAATTAGATGTGCTAGGAGGTCTTGATGAAATTAAGATTTGTATTGGGTATGATTTTGATGGCAAGATTATCAAGTACTTTCCAACAACTTCTGAGGAAGTGGCTAGGTGTAAGCCGATTTATGAAACCCATGAAGGATTCCCTGCATTATCTGATGAAGAATGGATTTCGATGGCAGAAAAATCTCGTTCTGAAGGAATTGGTTACGATGCAATGCCTGAAAAAGTCAGGAATATAGTTGATAGAATTGAACTATTATCTGGAGTTCCAGTGGTTAGTGTCGGAGTCGGACCAGATAGAAAGGCATCAATTGCAAAGGTCGATGGTCCATTCGACGTACCTGCCGAAGAGGTAACGTTCTAATTGTGAGGTCTTTTGGCAGAGTCATGGGATTCAAGTCCAGAGCTAAGAAGAAACAAAAATTAGCTTCAGCGGCTAAAGGTCCTTCCAAAAAAGAGAAAGAAGAATATTCAGGAGAAATCCGCTGCGATGTTGCTGGATGTGGTAATTGGGCCGATAAGAAGATTGGTGGTCGTAAATTGGCATTTGATAGAGCTGCAGATGTATGGGGGGAAGACGGTCTTCTAGGAAACTCTAGAAGAGTTACTGTTTGCAAATCCTGCTACAGAGAATGGAAAAAGGCAAAGAAAGACGACCTCAATGAATGGAGTTAAACTTCTAGCATTACTTTAGTAATGATAAAATGCATTATCTAGCAGCGTAGTAATATGACTCATCCAGTTAACGAACCTATTCTCGGATATTCTCCTGGAAGTGAAGAGAGAATTGAAATCCAAGCAGAACTTGATAGACAAATGAATGAGATTATCGAGATACCTTGTATAATTAATGGTAAAGAAGTATTTACTGGAAATATTGCTACTCAGGTAATTCCTCATAACCATAGTCACATAATTGCAAGAGTCCATTTGGCAGGTAGAGATGAGATGGAAAATGCCTGCAAAGCAGCAGTTGATGCGCAACAAAATTGGATAGAGATAGGTCTAGAATCTAGGTGTGAAATTTTTGAGAAGTGTGCGGATTTATTAGCTGGTGAATGGAGAATGAAAGTCAATGCTTCTACAATGCTCAATCAATCAAAGACAGTATTCCAAGCAGAAATAGATTCAGCCTGTGAGTTAATTGATTTCTGGCGTTTTAATTGCTATTATGCAAGAAATTTCCATGATGATTTCCAACCATTAGTTTCTCCCCCAGGTGTCAAAAACTCTACAGAAATTCGACCATTAGAGGGTTTTGTTCTTTCAATAACACCATTTAATTTCACTAGTATCGCTGCCAATCTCCCAAGTGCTCCCGCAATTGTTGGATGTACTTCTGTCTGGAAGCCAAGTAGAAATTCATACTTATCCAATTACGTCCTTATGCAGTTAATGATGGAAGCAGGATTACCAGATGGTGTGATAAATTTCCTGCCGGGTTCTGGTGCCGAAATCACTGAGGTTGCTTTGGCGAATCCTGATTTTGCTGGTTTACATTTCACAGGATCAACTGCGACTTTCCAAGGACTTTGGCAAGAAATAGGTCTCGCCTTACCTAAACTCCGCTCTTATCCACGAATTGTAGGTGAAACAGGGGGTAAAGACTTCGTTGTTGCTCATCCTAATTGTAATGAAAGAGGTCTTTTAGTAGCATTATTGAGAGGTTCATTCGAGTACCAAGGTCAGAAATGCTCCGCAGCTAGTAGAGCATATGTTCCTGAATCTGTTTGGTCATCAATTAGTGATGATTTATGTGATGAAATTAGAAAGATAAAGATGGGCGATGCGAGAGATTTTACCAACTTTATGACTGCTGTAATAGATCAAAGATCCTATTCTAAAATTACTGGATACATTGATAGGGCTAAGGAAGATGAATCATGTGATGTGATTGTTGGCGGTAATTATGATGATTCAATAGGATGGTTCATTGAACCAACAATAATAGTGACATCAAATCCTAAATCAGAGACAATGATAGATGAGATATTTGGCCCTGTACTAACCGTCTATGTATATGATGATGATAGTTTCGATGAAGTACTAACTCTATGTGATGAATCTTCCCCATATGCACTTACTGGATCAATCTTTGCGAATGATGAATCCGATGTACAAAAAGCATTCAATGCACTTAGATTCACAGCAGGTAATTTCTACATTAACGATAAGCCAACTGGGGCAGTAGTTGCTCAACAACCATTTGGTGGCGCCAGAGCAAGTGGTACCAATGACAAAGCTGGAGGGCCATTGAATTTGTTAAGATGGATTAGTCCACGTTCAGTAAAGAGAACATTGGAGCCACCGCAAGATTGGGATTATCAATTCATGCAGCCAGATAACTAAGGGAATATATTCAATAGCCTAATCTCAATCCTTGATGTGGGGAGCTATTGCTGAGAGGTTACGAAAGTAACGACCCTTTGACCTGATCTGGGTAATGCCAGCGGAGGAATAAAAAATGGAAATAACACCAATAATCGCTTATGGATTGATGCTTGCAACGCTTGGTTTCTTTGGATATATAGGTTATCAAGCAACGAATGAAAAAGAAGTAAATGTAGATGAATATCTTTCAGCCCGTGGTTCACAAGACTGGCTAAGGATTGGCCTTAGTTTGTTTGCTTCAGGTATGGGTATTTGGATTCTATTCGGACCTTCAGAAGTTGGCTATTGGGGTGGATTCTGGGATGTGGTAGGATATGCAGTTTCAGCAGCCACTCCATTTCTATTGTTGGCATACGTAGGACCAATAATTCGTTCTAGATTGCCTTCAGGAGTTACTCTTGCCGACTATGTCAGGATGCGCCTAGGTAGAAATATGCAAATTTATGTTGGAATGATTTCTTTCCTTTACATGTTTACATTCCTATTTGCCGAGTTTACAGCTATCGGTAAATCAATGGAAATTCTTTCCGATACTAATTCTCTTATTCCTATGGTTCTAGTTGGAATTGTGACTGCCGGATATGTCTCCCGAGGAGGTCTTCCGGCTTCATTAGCAACAGACAGGATTCAAGCATGGACAATTGTCTTCCTCGTAGTTACTCTATTACTCGTTTTATTTGGAGGAGATATTGATGGATTGATTGCTGACTCAAAGGCATATAATCCTGAAGATTCTTGGAGTATTGGCTCAATGTCATATATGGATTCTTTCAAATCAGGTTTGGCTTTGGTAGTAGCAATTACTGCTGCAGAGATGTTTTCTCAGGGTAACTGGCAACGTGCATGGGCTTCTGAATCAGATGAGGCTCTGACTAAGGGTGCTTGGTTGGCTGCTGCAATGGTTCTGCCATTGGTGTTTGTAATGGGTGTACTTGGTACTGTAGTTGCGGGAAGAGGATATGTGGAGGATCCTTCTGCAGCATTTTTCTATCTGATAGATGATGCAGGAGTATTCTTTATTGCTTCTTTTATCGTACTTGCAATTGCTCTTGTTTGTTCAAGCGTTGATACTTTACAAAATGCTATTGTAGCTACAATTTCGAGAGATTTAAGTGATAAACAGCTAGGCGTTAAAGAAGCTCGTTTAGTTACTGTAGGGATAATTCCTATTGCGATATATTTGGCTACAGGTCCAACTATCTTTAATTTTGAATTCGATGCTTTAGGCGTATTTGAGATATTCCTTTTTGCTGACTTATTAGCTGCTGCAACTGTAGCTCCAGTTCTTCTTACTCTATGGGATAAAATATCTTCTAAAGGTGCATTAATTGGTGCGATTGGTGGTTTATTATCGGTTGTGGCTTATGGTACATTTAACGAAAATTTGAGTGCAGGAATTGGCTATATTTTGTCTCCAACAAATGAGTTTGGTTTAGCAAATTTAGAAGTTTTTCTTAGTGCGTTAATTGGTTCAATAATCATTACATGCTTTGTGTCTGTTCTTTTGCCAGATGAAGATAATAATCTCATAAACTGATTATGTTAACTTCATATGCTTAACCTAATGTGTGTTAGTCATGGAAAATGATTCCATCATATTTAGATTGACAATGCCATGGAAAAGATTCTGGAGCAGTTCTTGGGAGCGAAGAGAAGTACTCAATGGCAATTGGTTCCCTCTCGAAGTATTTGTTTTCGGTCTAATATTCATTGCAGTACCATACTTTGGCTCTAATAATATCGCACATTTTTATCTTGAAGATGCATTCTCTGTGTTTCCTGAGAATTCCTATGACCGATCTGTACCTGTAATTAATTGGATGATAATTCCATATGCCGCATTGTACTTATTTTATCCTGCAACTTTGATTCTAACTCCTAAGGACGACAAAGGTCGTTTAGAGTTAATTTCAGCAATGCAAATGCTAATTCTAGCCACCCTATTTTGTGTAATGATATTCTTATTATTTCCAGCAGAAGTTGACATGAGGAATCAAATTGATTGGGATTCAATGAATGGTCTAGAGACAATTCTCTTTGAGTTTATACATACTTCTGACAAGCCTTGGAATGCGTGGCCAAGTCTTCATATTGTTCATTCATATTGTCTTGCAAGAATGATTACTCATTGGTTAAATCACAATTATTCAGAAACTCAATGGGCGAAACCATTCATGATACTTTTGTGGGTTGAATGGACACTTCTATGCATTAGTATACTCACAACCAAACAGCACTATATGTTCGATTTGTTTTCTGGTATGTTTGTAGGGTATTTCGCTTGGAGATTTTTCCAACCAACACTCGATAAAATACGATCTAGTGATGTCGACTCTATACTGGAAGAAGTTGGTTGGTCTAACTAATTGTAAACTATTGGTAAGAATGCATTAGCTGCATCTTCACAAGAGTTAGCAACATCATCAAGTCTCTGCAATACTCTGTACATATGTACTGCTGCAAGAGGGTCATCTACTCCTTCTCTAAATACGAACCCTGCCGCACGACTTTCAACTAAGTCTGCCTCATGTTCTGCAAGATTTACTTGATGAATTAATTCTCTTAACTCAGTTCTTCCCTTCTTGGTATTTCCAGAAAGTGTTAGATCTCTTAGGTGCAAGACTGTATCTTCATAAACTGCTGCAGTCTTTTGTACCGCCTCAGCCATCTCAATTACCATTTTTCTTGCCTCTTCATTATTGTAAAGTTCTCTGAAAGACAGTTGTTCTGCAACATTTTGTGCATAATCTGCTATTCTGTCTTGTCTTCCAAGCATGTAAAGGAACTCATCGCTGTCTATCAACAGCTTCCAGCCCTTGCTGCTTACTTTCTCTCTCAGTGCATTTTTGATATCATCTGCTTTCAATTCAGCCTCAATTGTAGCATTGATTTCTTCAGATGCATCTTCTCCTGCTGCGCTCTTTTTCACAGCAGTTAACATGTGGTCAACGGTTTCCTCTACTGCCTCAGCATGAGTGTGGAATAATTCGAAAACTGTAGGATCATATTTTCCACCTTCTGCACCAGCATCTGCTAATGCATCTTCAACAAATATTTCATCGCCACTAGTTTTCCACATGACGTATCCCACCAGTAAGAATGAGATAGGAAGTACTACTATCAATTTCAATGGATCTGAGCCCATGGCGACATAGAGTGTTACTGAACCAAAACCTGCTGCGGGTAGGCTTGCTACCCATGATGCTGCAATCTTTCCAAACACTTTGAAATCCACATTCTTTGCTCCCCCAGCCAAACCGACTCCTACTACTGACCCAACCAGTGTGTGAGTAGTCGATACAGGAACTGCCAGGAATGGCATTGAGAAAATCAGGATAGTAGTTGCCGCTCCAAACTCTGCAGCGAATCCTCTTGTTGGTGTAATATCGGTAATTTTAGTACCAATTGTTTCCATTACTCTCCATCCCCATGTTACTACACCGACAGCAATACCTACGGAACCTAGTAGTACCAACCAGAGTGGAACATCTACCTTAGCTGCCAAATCTCCACCGCTAGATAGGATGTCGTAAACTGCAGCCATCGGTCCGATTGCATTAGATCTGTCATTAGCGCCATGAGCGAATGCAACATATGCTGCAGTGATTATCTGTAGCCAAACGAAAATTTTCTCTACACCTTGGAACCCTTCTCCTTGCTTCTTGAAATCATAGTCTCTCAGAACATACCAAAGTATGATAGATGCAATACATCCAATGATAAATGCTACAATTAGAGAGTTTATAGGGAACCAAGCATTTTCTGCGAATGGGTCGAAAACTCCATTCTCTTTCACTGGCAACCAGTCGTTCTTATCATCAATCCATCCTTCTGAAGCTGCTCTTGAGATGAATCCTTTTAGTGCCTTAAATTGTAATGCTAGACCTAATGTGAAGAATGTAGGCAAGGCAAGAATCGGCGCTAACCACCTAGATCTCGCAATTGGGTCATCTGCTTCAAGAATACTCGCACGGACAATAAAGAATGTGATGAATGCAAGAATACCACCCATTAGTGGGCTTGCTACCCATGACATGACTACTTTTCTCACAACTTCCCAATCTATTAGTGAAGCATTATGTTGTACTTCCAGAACTAACCCTACACCAACTATTCCGCCAATTATTGAATGCGTTGTTGAAACTGGTAGTCCGAAGCGAGTCGCAATTGTCAACCAAACTGCTGCAGCCATCATTGCAGCAATGAATCCGAACATCAAATCATTTGCAAATGCATCTGTGACTAGAGATTCATCTGCGAGATCGATATTTAGGATGCCCTTTCTGACAGTATCTGTAACTGCATCACCTGCAAAGAAAGCTCCGCAGAATTCGAACACAGCAGCAATAATAACTGCCTGTCTCAATGTCAAGGCTCTGGAACCTACAGATGTCCCCA
>Ga0209359_10000395_pt1 | contig 10842 bp, 22 predicted proteins | sample MarorgKNORR_S2LV_FD_188224 | JGI IMG/M metagenome (GOLD analysis project Ga0209359, IMG submission 188224) | Marine microbial communities from the Southern Atlantic Ocean, analyzing organic carbon cycling - Surface_A/KNORR_S2/LV (SPAdes) (version 2) | ecosystem: Environmental > Aquatic > Marine... | reverse complement strand
CGGTTGGATTTATGGACCTGCGCACTTCATTGCATTTGAAAGATCAAATGACTACATCATTATTAATCGCAAAGTTTTGCTTGAATACCTAAATGGTAAAAAATCTAAGGTGAGATGGGACATGCCATTTGTTGCTGAACCAAAAGAGGCCAAGTATAGAATATATCAAAATCCTAGAAATGGAGCGCAAATTTGTCAAATTTTATCGAAAGATATCTTATCTTTAGAAGGGGCTTCTGTATGGAAAAAAGATGGCGACCCAATTAAATCTTGATAAAAGTTACTTAAAAATGGCGCAAATTTGGAGTGACCTCTCTAAAGCTAAAAGAAAAAAAGTCGGCTGTCTTATTACTAAAGACGGAGCCATCATTTCTGACGGCTATAACGGCACCCCTAGCGGCTTTGACAATGTCTGCGAAGTGAACCTAGATGATCATGATAAAACAGCTTTAATGACTAAACCAGAGGTGCTGCATGCCGAAAGTAATGCGATCACAAAACTAGCAAAATCAACTCAATCAAGCAAAGGAGCAACCATGTATATAACTATTTCTCCATGCGTAGATTGTGCAAAGTTAATTATTCAATCAGAAATTTCCAGGGTTGTTTACGGAGAGGTATATCGAAACAAAGATGGTATAAATTTATTAGAACAAGCAAATATAATCATAGATGAATGTAAAATTTAAAAAACTAAATGATAGAGCTGTAGCACCTCAAAAAGCTCATGAATCAGACGCAGGCTATGATCTTACCGCAATAAGCAGAAGTTGCAATGACAGGCTTTCTTATATTGAGTATGGCACAGGTTTAGCAATAGAAATCCCTGAAGGTTACGTTGGTCTTATATTCCCAAGATCTAGCGTCAGTAAAACATCGCTCTGCCTTCGTAATAGTGTTGGAGTTATAGATTCTGGTTATAGAGGTGAAATAAAACTTCGTTTTGGGATTGACAATGAAAGCTTAATACAGTATTCTTTATATGATAAAATAGGACAGTTAATCTTTATGAAAATACCAAATATAAATATAATAGAATCAAATTCATTATCTGACTCAGAAAGAGGGGCGGGAGGATTTGGAAGCACAGGAAAATAATTTTATGAACAAACCAATAACTACAGAAACAATTAAGAGGGTAATTAGCCAATATAAACGCTACAAACTTTCTTTTGGAGAAGAATCTCTGGTGGATTTAATTTCTACTGAGATAGCAGATGAACTAAGAAGGAATTTCGTAATTGAGCCAATTCGTTCTAACAGAAAATACCCAAAGAAATGATTTTAAATTTTTGTTTAAATAAATTTTGTCCGACTATTATTATAGCAACGTTAGTTTTTTTAAAGTTTGGGTTCCAAACTCTCGAGCCATATATCATTATAGGCCTTTTGTTTTTTTCTCAACACTTTCATTATAAATCAGGATACGCTGTTGCATACTGTGAATCCAAGGGTGTAAAAATTGATTGATCTACAAACAGTTTGCATAATTTTTTCTTTGGTTTCAGCCGTTTTAATCTATATGCTTTATACTCAAAAAATAAAGCTTATAAACGAAAATAAAACATTAAAAGACCAAAAAGCAAATCTTTTTTCCAAGAAAAGAAGCACCGAAGTCAGAACCGGACACATAGTTGAAAAGTTTGCTCCTTTTTTAAAAAATTTCCCTCACGACCCAGAATCTGCAGTATTTTTAGGTCAGCCAATAGACTATCTAGTTTTTGAAGAAGAGGGTGTTACTTTTTCCGAAATCAAAAGCGGTAAATCCAAACTTAGTCAAAAGCAAAAAGCTATCAAAGATAATATTTTAAATGGAAATGTATTCTGGGAAGAAATAAGAATTGATGAAAAATAAAAAAAATAACCTACTATCCTTAAGATTAAAAATCTCAAGATTAGAGTCAGAAGTAAGATCGCTAAAAAAATCTGTCAAAAATCAAAAGAAACTTGAAGACCGAAAGACACTTTTTTCTAGGAGAAGCTAACGAATTTTTCGCAGAAAAACTGCATTCTTTTCACGATTTATTTGTAGAAACAATGCTTCTCTGCGGTGTTGATAAACCCGGCACTGCTTTAGACAAAATTAAACTTACTAAAAATCCCACTTATGACTTAAAATATTATAAAAAAATTGTGGGTGGCTTACTAAAGTTCCCTCCAGCGATTTCTATATCTTGTATAGATCAAGATCAAAATTTACTTGCAGAAATGTTTTTTACTCACCTCGATGATAAAAAAAATATAAACAGTATTTTCATGACTCAAAATGTTTATAACTGGGATAACTCTAGTTTTTTTTGTGCGCAGGTTTGGTCTTTAAAAGATGTTGACCTATATTATATTAATAATCATTGGCTAGATTAGTGTATATTATGTTAAATGAGTACAAGAAAAGACCGACCCGTGCCGTGGATTTTAAGATACAGGGAAAGAAAATATCGCTCTCCTAAAGTCAGAAAAACAGAAGCCGAAATACAAAAAGCAAAAAATGAAAAAAATTGGAGTTTGGTAATTAGATTAAAATATCTACTAAGAAAAAGTTGGTGGGGTTATAAAACATGTAAAAACAAGAAATAAATATTTCACACAATTATCACCATGCTATTTTGTGTATAAATTAGTGTGCATTTGTGTATAAATTAATATGGATTTTAACGATAGATATCTTGAAATAACCGATGATCTTGTCTGGCCTCTTTTTTTTATGGCTAGAGATTATCCTAATATGATTTCTCCAGAAACAAGAGAATTGGTATTGCAAAAAGCTTCGGAAATTAGAATGCACTGGCACGTTGATTCTTCTACTTTTAAAAAGTCCATGAATAAAAAAATTCCATTGGATGAAAATTTAATTAAAAAACACAACATTAAGCAAGATAAAATTATTCTGTTAATAGATTATTATAATGTTAAAAATGAAGAGAGAAAAAAAGAAATTATTTTTGCCATACAAAAGAACATTGACTGCGGACATTTTTATAAAATATATATTTTTTTAGAAGAAAATGATGATCGCTCTAGCGAGGACTTAGCTAATGATTTTTTTGTTCAGCCCAATGTGCAATTTATAAGGGATTGCAAGCGGTCGACTTATAGATCCTTTTTGGATTTTATTAAGAATAAAACTCTCAAAGATGAAAAGAATGCTGTCTTTATATTATCAAATAATGATTGTTATTTTGATGAATCTGTAAATCTTTTTAAATATTTAAGTTTTAACTGGGGTAAAACCGTTTTCTCCATGACGCGAAAGGATTTAATGCAGGATGGTTCTATCATAGATGCGCTTCATCCAGATATGTGGGATGGCGCTGGCCATGTTCCCGAAACAGGCAGTCTCCCTAGTGTTGTTAAGAAAAAAATAGATGAATCTAATACTCAAATATTAGGCCCAGATAGTAGTGACGCTTGGGCTTTTAAACAAAACTTGACAAATTGTACGGTAGATTTAGATTTTGAGCTAGGTCGCTATCATTGCGAAAATCAATTTTTGGGAAGAATAGCTTCAGAAGGTTTTAGCCCTAAAAACGTTGGTTTCTGCGGCTTTGTAAGATGTATACATGTCCATCAATCTTTTTGGAGAAAAGTTTCAACTACGATTTATGATTCTTCTGATACGGATTATTATGATTATAATTATATGCCACCTTTTCATGACCCTAAAGATTTTAAAAAACGTTCAGTATTTAACTGTATAGCTGGCACTAATTCAATAATGCATAAAAATAATTACTTTTTTAAAGATCAATTTAGTGCTGATTTAAGCAATTACGTAATAGAAGATGTTAATCAATTTATAAAAAATGAAAAAAGAAAATAAAAATATATTAGTATGTGGCGGTGGCGGCTTTATAGGCGGGCATCTAGCCAAAGACCTTAAAGAAAAAGGCTACAATGTTAGGGTGGTAGACATAAAGCCTTTGGATGAATGGTATCAGTTAGTTCCAGGTACAGAACAAATGGTTCTCGATCTAGAGTTAAGAGAAAACTGCATGACTGCAGCTAAAGGGATGGATAAAATATACAATTTAGCTTGCAACATGGGAGGCATGGGCTTTATAGAAAACAATCATGCTTTATGTATGTTGAGTGTTTTGATTAACGTGCATATGCTTGTTGCCGCCAAAGAACACGGGGTTAAAGATTTTTTATATAGTAGTAGCGCATGTGCATATCCTACTTATAAGCAGGGGGAAACAGACAGTGCAGCCCTAAAAGAATCTGACGCTTACCCTGCGGATCCCGAAAGTGGATATGGTTGGGAAAAATTATTTAATGAAATCTTGACTAAGTTTTTTGAACAAGATTATGATATCAATGTAAGAATAGCCAGATATCATAATGTATATGGTCCGCACGGCACTTGGTATGGGGGCAGGGAAAAGGCTCCTGCCGCATTGTGTCGAAAAATTATTGAAGCCAAACTCAGCGGTAATCATGAAATTGAGGTATGGGGAGATGGAGAGCAGACTCGATCGTTTATGTATATTGATGATTGCATTACAGGGATGGATAAAATGTGGAGCAGCGGATATAGTAAGGCTTTGAACTTAGGAAGCTCAGAAATGGTCAGCGTAAACCAGCTTATAGATATGATTGAAGATATTGCGGGCATTAAAGTTAAGAGAAATTATGACACCACTAAACCCCAAGGAGTAAGGGGCAGAAATAGTGACAACACTTTAATTAAAGATATTATTGGATGGGAGCCTAGCATTAAACTTAAAGATGGCTTAAAAAGAACCTACGACTGGATTTACAAAGAAATGACCGAATAATATGCTTTTATCTCATAAACATAAGTTTATATTCATAGCGGTGCCAAAAACAGGCAGCACAAGCGTTAGAAGCTCTCTGAGAAAGTATTCTGACTATGAGTCTAATTCTTCAAAAAGAGAGGTCGGTCATAAAAAAACCTCTTTTTTAAAGAATCACTCCACTCTATCGGTTGTGAAAAATTATATTGATCTTAAAAATATGAATTTTTCAGATTATAAAAGCTTTGGGTTTGCTAGAAACCCTTGGGATAGAGAAGTGTCCTTTTTTAAATATTTTAAAAAACATATTTTTATATATAAGAATTTAAATTTAAAAGAAAATTCTGTAAATATTGATAATTCTTTTGCGAAATATTGTTACGATAGAAAAAGCCAAGCTATTAATTTTGGAGATTTTTTAAAAAATAGAACTTTTAACTTTGAAAAAAATCGCAAACCCAGAATGTGCTGTTATGATTTTTTATATGACGCCGAAAGCAATACGGAGGCAAATTTTATTGGTAAGTTAGAAAATTTCGATGAAGATTTAGTTAGTATTTTTAGAATTTTAAATCTGCCAACACCTGAAATTCGTCATTTAAATAAAACAAAACATGAGCATTATTCTTCTTTTTATAAAAAACAAAGTTGGATCGAAATTGTGGAAGAAGTTTATTATAAAGATATTGAAAAGTTTAATTACAAATTCCATAAAAAATCATGAGAATATCGCACCAACATAAATACGTTTTTATATCTTCTCCGAAAACAGCAAGCACTTCTATCAGAGAAGCTCTCAATGAAACTATGGACATTACGCCCGATTATTACCCCGAAACCAACAGCCCTTTTTCAAAATATCACAAATTTTATGATCCAAGTTATAGTTCTCATATGAAAGCTTTTGAGATAAAAGAAAGATTTGATCAGGAGGGGTACGACTGGGATGAGTATTTTGTTTTTGGCTTTGCTAGAAACCCTTGGGACAGAGAGGTTTCTAATTATGAATACAAAAAAAGAGCAATCCAGAAGTGGACTTTTGAAAGACAGGGTAAAAAAGAATGGGCCGAATACTGCATTAAAGAATTAAATGAGTGCAAAAATTTTGAGAATTATATAAAGATGAGACATCTTCTTGATCCTAGTATGGATTGGTTCCTAGATAAAGATGGCGTAAATTTAGCGTCTAAAATTTATCGATTCGAAGATTTAAATACGTCTTTTCAAGATGCTTGTGAATGTATTGGAATACCTTATAAATCTCTCGGCCATGTTGGCTTTAGCGGTAGGCGTTCGACAAGAGAAGATAAATCCCCTAAGTTTTATTTTACATATCACGAATATTTTAATAAAGAAACCGCAGAAATAGTTTCAGATCATTACAAGGAAGACATAGATCATTTAGGTTACGAATATTAACGATAATTTAATTTTAGGTTACTGGCATCACGCTCACTTTTACGGCATTTTAAAATTTTAACTTGACTTTCTTTAAGAAATAATGTATTATCTTTCATTTACAAATTATTTATGAAAAATAAAACTAAACTAACATTGTTTGCCACCCTAATTTTAGGTTCGGTAAGTTTAAACGGCGCAGAAGAAACTTCTTTAGAAGGTTCTGTTAGCACAAAATATACTTCGGACTACGCCCGACGAGGAGCGTTGCTTTCTGACGAGGCTATGCAGGCGTCAGTTGGATTTGCAACAGACGTTTCTGGATTTGACGTATTCGGAGACTTTCAGACTAATCAGAGTACTGGCAGTTCTGGAGCGGACACGGATGAGCTTACGCTTGGAGTGGGTACGTCTTTTATGGACAATCTCTTAAACGCTTCGTTTGGGGTCTATAATACTGACCATAGTCTTGCTGATTCTTCTTTAGAAGGTTTTGTGTCCATAGCATTAAATACAACATTGAGCCCAAGAGTATCTTTTTATCAAGATACAGACGAAAGTCTCCAGACCTTTGAAGGTGGGCTGTCGTATTCTTCAGATCTAAATGTCGCAGAATTATCGATTGACGGTGTTCTAGGAAGCACCGATACAATTACAACAGACGGCCAAACTTATACTGGGCTGTCGGCGCAGTTAGCCAAGAATGTAAACGATGATCTCAATATCTTTACAGACCTTTCGGTTTCTGACGCCGAGTCTAGAGATTATGAAACCTTATGGGGCGTTGGGCTAAATATTTCTTTTTAAAAAAACTTTAGCTTTAAAAGAAAGGGGCGATAATCGCCCCTTTTTTTTGATTTAATACTATTAAACTCATATCATATATTATATGAGTGACGAAGATGATGACCCTTATATTTCAGGACCTCAAGATTATGATGAGCAGACTGATGCATTTCGATTTGAACTTGACGACATAGTTGATAGATATCTGCACGAGTTTGATATTAATACAATCACTATGGTCGGCGCCTTACAGGAAAAAATTAAAGAGTTACTTGAGTTCGGTAGCATTGAATTCGAAGTTGACGAAGATTTTTTTGACGAACAAGATGATTAGGCCTTGGAAAGAATGTAATTTTTATGGCAAGCTTTTAACGCTTTGTTGTGTTATTAATTGCATTCTAGCCATTGAGCTTGCCACGGGCGGTCATTGGTTATGTTTATTAAGTATTTCTTCTGCTGCACTCTGTGGGTTAGGTACATATTCACAAAAATGCACTAGAGTAAGTGTAACTAATAAAGATGGCTGTTGATTTTAAAAATTTAATTTTGTTTGCTATAGTAGCTTATGTTGGATATTATATATATTCACAAAGTGAATTAATTCAAGATCAACAATCAATCATGGAACATCAATATAATTTGATTGAAACGCAAAGAGCATATATTATTGAAATTAATAGAATGCTTGGAATAAATTCTCAAATTTATTTCCACAAAACCCCTCAAGCTGAAGATAGTCCAATCAACTCAATACCTCTTTAAATTATGACTATACATAAATTATTAAAAAAATGTTTCTATAAACCCGTATTTAATAATATATATAAATGCTACTTAAAAGATAACAAATATTATACTGCAAATAAAATTGCAAGTATGGATATTAATTTTTTAAAATCGTGGAATGAGTTATTAAATACTAAAGCTATAAAATCTGAAGATGAAGATGTTGAGAACTCTTGCATTTTTATTGGAGATTGCTCAGAAGATGGAAAGCCTTTCGTTGACGTTTGTTTACTAAATAAAAAAAACAATGAAACTTATGGTTTAGACTTTTTGGACTGGAGCGTTATATTGGCAAAAGAAATTAAAACTGACCTAGAATTAGAAGACTCAGAAATTTTAGCTCATATTTTGTGGGAGTTAACTTTCTGGGGATTTTCATCAGAGACAATTCAAAATGTTTCTGAAAATATGTTGTCAGAATTGGAGGAAATAGATATTGAATAGTCTGGTGGTGTAATGGTAGCACGGATGGTTTTGGTCCATTTGGTCGGGGTTCAAATCCCTGCCGGACTGCCAATTTAAATATGAAAAATTATATAAAAATAAAAAAAGATCCATACCTGGAACGCTTAAGCTCACTTAGCAGTGAGGGTGGTAGCCATAGTTCAGAAGAACAGCAAGAAAATCTTGGGGAAATAATTTGTTCACCCTCAATAATTAACTGCGCAGAAGTTGGTTTTAATTCTGGATCTTCTGCAAATTTGTTTTTAGGGTTAAATAAAAAAATTAAATTAACTAGCTTTGACATAGGAGAGCACGAGTGCGTAAGTTTAGCAAAAAATTATATTGATAATAAATATCCATTTAGACATAGATTAATCTTAGGTGATAGCAAAAAAACAGTTCCTCAGTTTCACAAAGAAAACCCAAATATTAAATTTGATTTTATTTTTATTGATGGAGATCATTCTTACGAGGGCGCTCTAGCAGATATTTTAAACTTTCAGAAAATGGCGAGCGACTCTAGTATTTTAGTTGTAGATGATATAGTCTCTGAACCGTGCAGTATAGGAGAAGACGGGCATCCTTGTTACTGGAAATGGACAATTGGCCCAATAAACGCTTGGAAAAAGTGCCTAGGCAAACAAATTCAAGAAATTTCAATAGAAAATTTTAGCCCAAAAGACGGACGGGGTCATGCAATAGGAACATATATATGAGCAAATACCATAAAACAGAAAAGGGCAAGGAGTCTTTAAAAAAAGCTCAGAAAAAGTATGACCTAGCAGATATAGAGAGGCGTAGAAAACAAAAAAGAGAATATATGCGCCGGAAAAGATCTAAAGACCCAAATTACTGCAAGTGGAAATAGCTTGACTTTTTAAAGTTAATATGACATATTATAATTATGTCAAAATTATTCTTAATTTTTTTATTTCCGATTGTTTGCTTCGCAAATACCTATGAATCTATTTTGCTTGACCTTGAAAGGCAGTTATATGACGCCATTCAGCAATCATTTAGAGACAGGGGTTACGATCCTTGCGTTATTTATGAGTCTACTCCTATTTCAGATGGCTGGAGAGACTCTCAATTTGGAGTTTTTTATCAAAGTAATACACAGTGGATATTTCATATTGAGCTTGGCTGGTTATATCCTTCGCAGTGCTCGCATGGTTACTGGTTCTTTTCGGAAGGCTATGGTTGGCTCTGGGGTGCAGAGTTAGTTTTCCCTTATTTTTACCATGCAGAACAAGGTTGGGTCTATTTTTATTTACAAAAACCTTGACTAAATTATATTTATATAGTATAATTAAGCCGTGATTAAAGGACAAATAGAAAGCCAAGATTCGGTTTACACATATGAACTAAATGTAACAAAAGAAGAGCTTATAGAATCTCATGTAAAAGATTGGACTTTACAGTGGTGCGCAAAATACCATCCTGAAGTTTTGGAAAAAGCTAGAAATTTTATCAAAGAAAGTTTAGATGAAAATAAAGAAAAAATTAAAGAATGCAACGTTTGAGTACGATGAAGAAACCAAAAAGTTTTTAGTCATAGATACTGAAGACGGCGGTGCTGTAGAACTTAATAAGATTTATGCTTTTGCATTTATGCGTTTTGTTATCCGCATTTCTCAAAAAAACTGGCTAAAAAGCAAAAAAGTTATTGACAAACCCGCTGATGATATGGTAGAATATATTGAAGACGAAAACCAAATGACATTATTATGAATAACAAAATACAAAATATGATGAACATGGCTAAAAAATCTAATGCCAGCAACTCAACAACGCTTGACTTACTATCTAGTTTTGATGTTGTAAATGCCGCTGAAGAAGAGGAGTTCTTTTACAAAGAAAATGACCAACCTGTGTCGGAAGGCGATCCAGTAGGTATCGATATTGATCGAGGAGACGAAGTTAAATTGGTTTTATTTTGCAATATATACTGGAAACCTGATTACTAACATGAGTAAGGTAAATTTAAAGGAGGTTGTAGACAAAGAGTTCGAAACTCCAGAGGCTCCAAAGTGGGATATGAAAAATGAAAAGTGCATTAGGCATCATTTTAGACATTTTCCTGATAAAATTACCGATCAAGCTGTCGATTATTTAATCAACGAAAATGATTCTGTTTTAGACGATGTAATTAAAGGGGTATTAGAAAAATTTTCTCCTTTGTCAGACTCATCAGAAAATAGACCCGACTTCGCCTCCTTAGGCCCCCAAAATGAGATTATAAGCGATTTTGGAATGGATTCATTATCTTTAATGGAGATTGCTTTTTTCTGTGAAGAAGTTTTTGATTTGAGAATAGAAAATGAAAAAATAATGCATATTGTAACACTTAAAGATGTAACAGATATGATTAGAAAAACAAAAGCCGAGCAAGATGGTGTGGAATGGCCAGAAATGCACTTTGGAGGGGCTTCAGATCAAAACCCCGGACCAGATGACCCTCCACTAGCACACAAAAAATACAAAGTGGGTTGGGTGCCAAACCCAAAAAACGGAACTGCTTTTCATGAATGCAATGTACCTGTTGTTGATATGAATGACCCCGAAACGGTCAAAAAATTATCAAAGGCCGCAGAGAATGGTGAGTTAGAAGGAGACAAATATCAAGAGTTTTTACAAAGAGAACTTGTCCCTAAAAAGAAAAAACGCAAAT
>Ga0209359_10000394_pt1 | contig 10855 bp, 12 predicted proteins | sample MarorgKNORR_S2LV_FD_188224 | JGI IMG/M metagenome (GOLD analysis project Ga0209359, IMG submission 188224) | Marine microbial communities from the Southern Atlantic Ocean, analyzing organic carbon cycling - Surface_A/KNORR_S2/LV (SPAdes) (version 2) | ecosystem: Environmental > Aquatic > Marine... | reverse complement strand
CAAAGAATTAAAAAAATCTTAACTGTGTTGATATTGTGCTCATTACAGTCTACTCTTGGAAAAAGTGTTGTGGTTAGTGGGGAACGGGTAATGCCCCAAGGAGTTCGAGTCTCTCCGACCGCACCAAAAACGTAGAGAAAACTTAAATGAATTTTAAAAAAAACACGTCTTTTTTAGATTCACTGTGCTGGAATTGTGCTTATCACTGTGTTCAGATGTGCAGTGTATGAGAAAGTTTTTAATATTAATAATTTTGGGTTTAATGCGGAGCTCTAAATCTATTATGACAAGCTGAACAATTGCTCCACATTAGTTCTTTTTGAACTGCTCTAAAGTCCTCAGCTGTTTCAATGGCTTTTGTAAGTTTTATCATATCATCTGATGCTTTTTTCATTAAAGTATTAAATTCGTTTTTATTTTCCCAAATACTTGGTAGTGCCCCTGTTTTAAAACCCTCTTTTGTATTTTCAGGGAAATAATCTAATAATTTAATATAATTATCTGAGATTTTTTTCATTAAAGGTTTAGCCTCTTCAATTTTTTTAGACTTCAGTAATATAGATATTTTTTTTGCGTTTTGATAATTTTCGCTAAACATTGCTTTTCTACCTTTAATAATTTCTTCTACAGTTTGAGCATTAGCAGAAAAAGAGAAGCTTAATGAAAAAATAAAAAGAAGTGTTTGTATCATTTTTATCTTTTGTATCATAAAATTTATATCGTCATGAATACTGAATATTTTCCATCTTTGAGTTGATAAATAACATAGGGTTCATCCTTATCACCTGGCATTCCTGGTGTGCCAATTGGCATTCCAGGCAAAGCTATACCATCAATATCAGGTTGCTCTTTTAATAATTTATTTACCGCTTCAAACGGGACATGACCTTCAATAAAGTATTTGCCCATAATAGTAGTGTGGCAAGACTGCATTTCTACTGGAATATTATATTTTTGTTTTATTGTATGAAGGCTTCTCATATCTGTTTGCTTTACTTTGAATTTTTCCTCTTCTAAAAATAAAACATATCCATAACAACATCCACACGAAGGAGTTTTAAAAACTTCGACGACTTGTTTATTGGTAATATTAGCCAAAGCATCTTTTTTATCTGCGACAAAATTAAAGATATAAAAAAATGATAATGCTAATACAGTTGAAACAGTAAATTTTATTAAATTATTTTTAATTATCATATCTTATTGGCAATCAATGAAAATTTTTAACTCAAATAATGAGTACGGGCTATTGGCCAAATTGTTCCACTGGGTAACATTTACTATTTTAATAGCCCAGGTTCCTTTTGGATTTTATTTAGTAGGGCTTGAATTTTCTGATGAAAGAATTGAGCTTGAAAATATACATATCCTGGTGGGAATAGCTGTTTTCTATTTAACTTTATTTAGACTAATTTGGAAATTTTTTAACACAAGTCCATCTGAAACTAGAAGTTTTTTTAAAGGTCAAGTCTTCATTGGAAAGGCTAATCATTTTTTACTTTATCTAAGTATTTTTACCATAACCATTTCTGGCATTCTTAAAAAACTTTATATGGGAGAAACACTTAATTTTATATTTTTTAAATATGGATTTGAAAAAGATAATTTTACTCTAGCCGATGCTTATTATGAAGTTCATATTTATGCTAATTACTTATTATTAGCACTTGTAAGCCTACATATATTAGCAGTGATTGTTCATCATTTTATTTTTAAAGATAAAATTTTAAATAAAATTACTTAAATTTTTAAATTGATTTGACTATTCTTGCTAATTTTACTTAATAGTCATATGGAGTATTTTCATAAACATAAAAGAATAATATTAATTATTTTAGTAATTCTATTTATTGAGTTAAGTGGTTACGGTATTCTTGCGTCACTATCAAGACTTTTAAATGCTTTATAATTTTTTAATGGCAGGCTTCATTAAACTTTTTTAATCTCCAATAATTATATGGCCATGGGGTAACAAATCCTACGGCTAACATTATTGGTACAACCCACCAAGTTAAAATAGCTCCTCCTGTGAGGAAATAGTCTGTTGCATTCATCGCAATTTCCATGCTTACCATTGAAATTAAACTCATGCCTACAGCTGTTTTAAAAGCTAGCTTAAAAGAAAAACTCTGTTTAAGTAAAATTATTGTTTCTAAAATTATACTTGTAATTATCCCGTTGATAATTGCTAAAGTCATAATAGCTAAAACTGGAAAAGGAATTTGTGTTAATTGAAAAAATAAAATTGTTCCAAAATCACCAATTGAACAACCTAATAAACACCAAGCAGTATTTTTTGCGCTTCTTGACCAAGTGTGTTTACAGGACCAATTAAATTTTTCATTCAAATTATTCACAATATTATCTCAACATTATTATCATTTATTTTAAGCTTTTTATTTTTAAATAATGAAAATTCTGGATCAAACAACTTTATTAACGCGAAAGGATAAGGTTTATCAATTAAAACTTTTCCAATTACACTATTTTCATATTTTATCTCATCACCAATTTTTATATTTTTCTCTGTTTTGATAGGCATTAACTGTCTTCTAAGTTTATTTTTTAATTTCATCCGAGCGGTATTTTCCTGTCCAACATAACAACCTTTTTTAAAATCAATTGCATTAAGTTTTTCGTAATTTATTTCAAGACCAAATAACTGATTTTGTAAATTTATCATACCTTCCACAGGAATTCCTTTGAAAAAAGCCTTTTCAAAATAAAATTTATTTTCTTTTATTGTCAAATTAAGCTTTTTAATAGTTAAATAAAGTTTTTCTAGAGGAGATATTATTCTTACACCTAAGTCACTGTCTCTTGGGTCGACAAAAATTGGGCTCTCTCTATATGCTATAGTCGACTCACGCTTGCTAATTTCATTTTGTATAATTTTGAAATTTTCAAAATTTATTACACCAACTACATAATTCGATGATAAATCATTTATCTCTACTTTTGATCTAATTCTATATTTAGACAAATTATTAATAAGTTCTTTTACGGAGTCACCATCACATTCTAATAAATATCCTTTATTAGTTTTAATTACAAAAAAATCGAATAAATATTTCCCCTGGGGACTTAACAAGGCGGCAAATATTGAATTAGATTGTGATACTTTATTTATATCATTCGTAATTATATTTTGTAGAAATTCTTTTGCATCTTCTCCTAAAACAGATATTAAGCCTCTATTTTTTAAAATAATAATCTGGTCTTTTTCCATAATAATATATTATATAGTATAATAATTTATTAAAATATGTCTGATAATTATAGTCTCATTATTAAAAATGGCTCTTGCTATATTAATGGCAAATTAGTGAAAACGGATCTAGGTTTGTCAGGAAAAAAAATTAAAAAGATAGGTAAAATTGAATTAAATAGCTCCAAAGTGTTCGATGCAACAAACAAAGTAATACTTCCAGGGATAATTGATACACAAGTTCATTTTCGTGAACCAGGTTCAACTGATTCAGAAGATTTAGAGAGTGGTAGTAGAGCAGCTATCTTAGGAGGAGTCACATCTTTATTTGAAATGCCGAACACTAATCCACCAACATCAAACTTAGTTGAATTTGAAAAAAAACTTCAATTAGCTAAAGATAGAATGCACACAAATTATGCTTTTTATTTTGGCGCAACACCTGAAAATATTAAGCAATTATCTCAACTAAAAAATTTAAAAGGATGTTGTGGTATTAAACTATTTGCTGGTTCTTCAACTGGAAATTTATTAGTTGATAAAGAAGCTGACATTGAAAAGGTTATTTCAAATAGTGACAGAGTAGTTTCTATACACTCTGAAGATGAAGAAATATTAAAATTAAGAAAAAAATTTATTAAAAAAGGAGATGTACACTCCCATCATAATTGGAGAAATATAGAGACAGCAATATCTTCCACTAGAAGAGTTGTAAAAATTGCTGAACGCTTTAATAAAAAGATACATATCTTGCATGTTACTACAAAAGAAGAAGTAGATTTTTTAGCTATGCACAAAAAGAACGTGACTTTTGAAACTACCCCTCAGCACTTAACTTTGTATGCTCCAGACTGCTATAATAAACTAGGTACTTATGCTCAGATGAACCCACCCTTAAGAACAAAAGAACATTATGATAGATTATGGGTCGCAGTAAAAAATAATATAGTAGATGTGTTAGGCTCTGATCATGCACCTCATACAAAAGAAAATAAAAATAAAGAATATCCCAATTCCCCCTCAGGTATGCCTGGCGTTCAAACAATTTTTCCAGTGATGTTAGATCATGTAAATAATAATAAATTAACTTTAGAACAATTAATTAAATTAATGTGTGAAAATCCATGCAGAATTTTTGGAATTAAAAACAAAGGTTTTATCAAAAAAGATTATGATGCAGATTTTACCATAGTAGATATGGATAAAGAGCAAGTAATTAAAGATGAAATGATAGCAAGCAAATGTGGATGGACACCATTTAATAATTATAAAGTAAAAGGGTTTCCCATTGCAACGGTTGTAAATGGAGTAATAGTAATGTCTGAAGGTAAAGTTATATCAGACGCTAAGGGGGAGCCGTTAAACTTTTAAAATATTATTATCTTTTAAGTCTTGCTTAATTTCATCTAAAATTGCTGGATCGTCAATTGTAGCAGGCATTTTATATGGTTCATTATCAGCAATTTTTCTTACAGTTCCTCTCAATATTTTTCCTGATCTTGTTTTAGGAAGTCTTTTGACAACTATTGCAATTTTAAAAGCAGCAACTGGACCTACTTTATCTCTTACCATTTTAATGCATTCTGAAATTATTTTCTTTTTATCTTTGGTAACTCCAGCTTTCAGAGCAAGCAATCCTATAGGTATTTGACCTTTTAATTTATCTGCTATGCCAAGCACAGCACATTCAGCAACATCCTTATGCTCTGCAAGGACCTCTTCAATAGCTCCTGTTGAAAGCCTGTGACCTGCTACATTAATAATGTCGTCTGTTCTAGACATTATCCAAACATATCCATCTTCATCAATATGACCAGCGTCATAAGTAAGATAATAACCTGGATAAGTAGACATATAATTTTCTTTATATCTTTTATCTGCTCCCCATAAAGTTGGAAATGTTCCTGGGGGAAGTGGAAGCTTTACAACTATGTCACCCATTTTACCTGGACCAACTTCTTTACCTTCTGAATTTAATACTTTTAAATCATATCCTGGCACTGGTTTAAAAGCAGAGCCATATTTTACTGGAAAAGATTCTATTCCAGTGCAATTAGATGTAATAGCCCAACTTGTTTCAGTTTGCCACCAATGATCTATTACTGGAGAACCCGAAAGTTTTTCAAACCATTTGATAGTATCTGGATCAGCTCTTTCTCCTGCTAAAAACAATTTATCAAACTTGCTTAAATCATATTTCTTAAAGAAATCACCATTAGGATCTTCCTTTTTAATTGCTCTAATAGCTGTCGGGGCTGTGAAAAGAGATTTAACCTTATGTTCAGAAATAATTCTCCAAAAAACCCCAGCATCAGGAGTTCCAACTGGCTTACCCTCAAATAAAATTGTTGTACAACCATAAAAGAGTGGCGCATAAACTATATAAGAGTGACCTACAATCCAACCTATATCACTTGCAGACCACCAAACATCATCTTTGTCAATATTGTATATATTTTTCATTGTCCACTTTAAAGCTGCGATGTGACCTCCAATATCTCTTACAATTCCTTTTGGTAAACCTGTTGTTCCTGAAGTATAAAGAATGTAAGCGTAGTCGTTTGCGTTCATTTTTTCACATTCTACTGTTTTTGCACCCTCCAAGGACTGCTCCCAAGTAATATCAATCTCAGGATTTAACTCTGCTTTATTTTTTTCTCTCTGAAAAATAATACATTTTTTTGGTTTATGTTTTGAAAGTTCAAGCGCTTTATTTACTAGAGGTTTATAATTTACAGTTCTTCCAGGTTCGTAACCGCAGGATGCTGAAATAATTAATTTTGCTTTTGAATCATCTATTCTACTCGCTAGCTCGTTTGCTGCAAAACCACCAAACACAACTGAGTGTACGGCTCCAATTCTTCCACAAGCTAACATTGCTATGACTGCCTCTGGAATCATAGGCATATAAATAATTACCCTATCATTTTTTTTTATACCTTGATTTTTTAATGCACCAGCGAAAATAGATACTTTGTCTAGTAATTCTTTATAAGAAAATTTCTTTTTTTCTCCTGTTATAGGACTGTCATATATAATTGCAGTTTTATTTCCTCTACCTTCATCTATATGGACATCCAAAGCATTGTAACAAGTGTTAGTTACACCATCTTCATACCATTTATAAAATGGCGGATTAGAAGAATTTAAAATTTTACTTGGTTTTTTGTACCAAAAGATATCATCTGCAACTTTTTTCCAAAATTCTTCCTTATTTTTTATTGAAGAATCATAAATTTCTTTATATTTGCCTAGCAAATGAACCTCCTTAAATAGTGGTATTTTTATACATATTACTCATAAATATCCCCAAAAAAAACCAAAAAAACCAGTAAATACAGGCTTTTTTTTTGAAAAAAACACTTCACTGTAACTGTTATTTTTATTAAGGTTCTTCCCAACATATTCAGGAATGATGAATTTCATCGTTTTGCTGAGTAGTTTAATATTAAACTAAATAGAAAACTAACATACGAGGGAGGTTTTCATGAAAAAACTAGGTCTGATAGCTTTAGCAGCAGTTGCCTTTTTAGGTATCACTAGCTCAGCTAACGCTGCGACTGCCATGTTACAAACAAATGATTTCGTAGGAATATCATTTTGGCTTGTATCAATGGGTATGATTGCAACTACAGTATTCTTTTTCGCTGAAAGAGGAACGGTAGCGGCATCTTGGAGAACATCAATTTCAGTAGCTGGATTAGTTACTGGTGTTGCGTTTATCCACTATATGTATATGAGAGAAGTTTGGGTGACTACAGGTGATACACCAACAGTATATCGATATATTGATTGGTTAATTACTGTGCCACTTCAAATGATTGAATTCTATCTAATCTTGGCTGCTGTAAGAAAAGTGCCAAGTTCTATATTCTGGAAACTATTAATTGGTTCTTTAGTAATGCTAGTTGGCGGATACTTAGGTGAAGCTGGCTACATACAACCATTTGTAGGTTTCGTAATCGGAATGGCTGGATGGATTTATATTTTGTTTGAAATTTTCTCAGGTGAAGCTGGAACTGCAGCTGCAAAGTCTGGTAACAAGGCTATGTCAACTGCATTTAGCGCAATGAGAATAATTGTAACGATTGGTTGGGCAATATATCCTTTAGGATATGTGTTTGGTTACCTAACTGGTGGTGTTGATGCTAATGCATTAAATATCATTTACAATTTAGCTGACTTTGTTAACAAGATCGCTTTTGGTCTTGTGATTTGGGCAGCAGCAATGCAAAATACAAGATTATCATCTAGATAATTAGATTATAAACTTTAAAAGGGCGAGTATGTCTCACATACTTGCCCTTTTTTTTTGTATAATATTTTAAATGCCTAAAATTACATACATTTCTCACAAAGGAGAAAAAAAAACATTAAATATTGAAAAAGGTTTAACGGTTATGGAAGGCGCTGTTCAAAATAATGTACCCGGTATCGACGCAGACTGCGGAGGTTCTATGGCTTGCGCGACCTGCCATGTTTATGTCTCAGAAAAATGGTTTAATAAACTTCCTAAAGCAGAAGACGGAGAAGTAGATATGATTGATATGGCGTACGAACCTAAAAAGAATAGTAGATTAAGCTGTCAACTAATTATAACAGAAGAGCTAGATGGTCTTGAGGTCACTACTCCAGAAAAACAATCATAATGATTAATGTAGATGTAATTATAATCGGAGCCGGACCCGTAGGCATTTTTGCAGTCCATCAGCTTGGAATAAAAGGATTAAAAGCAGTTGTGATTGATAACTTAGATAAAGCTGGAGGACAATGCATTGAGCTTTATCCCGAAAAACCAATTTATGATATTCCAGCAGTACCAGAATGCACGGGTGAAGAATTAACCGTTAGATTGCTTGAGCAAATTAAACCTTTTAAAACTGAATTTATTTTAAATGAAAGAGTAGAGGAAGTAAAAGAAAGTAATAATAACTGGGAAATTAAGACAAGTGCTAATAAAAAATTTAAAGCCCCGAACATTATTATTGCAGGTGGCGTCGGTTCTTTTGAGCCAAGAAAATTAAGTTTAAAAGAAGCTGAAAAATTTGAAGAAAAATCTGTTTTTTACTCTGTCAAGAATAAGGAAGATTTTAAAAACAAAAATTTATCAATATTTGGAGGAGGCGACTCTGCTTTAGACTGGGCATTAGAGCTATCAAAATTTTCAAAAGTTACTCTTATTCACAGAAGAGATGAGTTCAGAGGAGCCCCACATACTTTGGAAGAAATAAAAAAACTTCAGTCAAAGGGTAAACTATCAATAAAAACACCTTGCCAATTAGTTAGCATAGAAGGTGATGATACAATTAAATCAATTTCAATTAAGTATGATGATGGAAAAATTGAGAAAATTCAAACTGATTTTATTTTAAGTTTTTTTGGCTTGATAATGAAATTAGGGCCTATCGCAGAATGGGGCTTAAATATGGATAAAAAAACTATCAATGTTAACCCAGAAAATTTTGAAACCAATAAAAAAGGTATATTTGCTGCAGGAGATATATGCAATTATCCGGGAAAATTAAAACTAATTTTGTCAGGATTTCATGAGGTTGCTTTGGCGTCTGTAGAATGTTTTAAAAGAGCAAGGCCTAATGAAAAATATAGATTTGAATTTACAACCTCATCTAAAACCATTCAAGACCGACTAGGAAAAAAATGATTGAGCTTTTGACCGCTAATACTCCTAACGGTAAAAAAATTTCAATTATGCTAGAAGAAATAAGTTACGAGTATAAAGTTACAAAAATAAATATTAATAAAGATGAGCAGTTCAACTCAGATTTTATCAAACTAAGTCCCTTTAGAAAAATTCCAGTAATTATTGATCATAAAAGAGATATAAGCCTTTTCGAGTCCGGTGCAATTTTAATATACTTGGGAGAAGATAGTGGTAAATTTTATGATAAAAAAAATAGAACAGTGATTAATCAATGGTTAATGGGGCAGATGGCTTACGTTGGTCCAATGTTAGGACAACATCATCAATTTCATCATTACAACCCAGGTAAAAGTAAATTTGGCGAAGAAAGATATTTTAAAATTGCAAAAAAAATTTACCAAGAACTTGATGAACGATTATCAGTTTCTAAATATTTATCTGGTAATAATTATACTATATCTGATATTGCCACATTCCCTTGGATAGCTAGACACGACTGGCACGATATTGGATTAAAAAAATATAAAAATCTTTGCAAATGGTATGAAAATATCTCTAACAGAGAAAGTGTGATTAAGGGTTATGATTTACTTAACAAAGGTGAGTCTATTCCAAAACCTTAGTCGTCAACATATATTTTTTCATCTCGTTCGTGTTTTTCTTGGGCTTCGATAGAAAGAGTTGCAACAGGTCTTGCCATTAATCTTTTTAATCCAATTGGTTCCCCAGTTTCCACACAGAAACCATAAGTTCCATCCTTCAATCTTCTCAATGCAGAATCTATTTTTGCAATTAATTTCCTACTTCTATTTAATGCTTTCATTTCAACAGTCTTATCGGTATATGATGAAGCCTGATCAACAACATCTGCAGACGAGATATTATCATCCGATGAATTTAAGATATTACCAAGATTATTAGATTTAATTATATCTTTCTTCCAATTAATTAATTCTTCGGTAAAAAATTTTTTGTGCTTTACGCACATATACTTTTCTTTAGAATTTGGTATATATTTTTTCTTAACCGCTTTTTTTGGCATTTATAAGGATGGGGAGTATATGTTCGAATTTTCTCGTGTCAATAGTCATTAAATTGTATAATTCTAATTAAAATGATTAAAAATAAACAATTGAATAACTATTTAGTACTTTTTTTAACAACTCATCTTGTTTTGTGGGTTTTAATTCCATCTTTGACGAATGTAAATTTACCACTCGATACGATAGAGGCATTGGCATGGGGAAGTAATTTAGCCTGGGGTTTTAATAAACACCCACCTTTAAGTGCGTTTGCCGTTGAAATATTTTATAAAGTTTTTGGTAATAGAGATTGGGCGTATTACCTATTAAGCCAAATATTTGTTGTAATAGCTTTTATCGCAGTTTTTAAATTCGCAAAAGATTTTTTTAAAAACGAGAATTTAGCTTTTTTGTCTGTTTTGTTACTAGAGGGAATATTTTTTTATAATTTTACCACACCTGAATTTAACGTGAACGTAGCTCAATTACCTTTTTGGGCTTTAAGTGTTTATTATACTTGGAAATGTTTTAAGTACGATAAAGCAATTGATTATATTTTGCTAGGCTTATTTATAGGTTGTGGAATTTTATCAAAATACATTTTTATTTATTTATTACTTGGTATTAAAATTTTTTTTATTTATTTAATAAAAAATAAACAAAGAATAAAATTTATTCATTTTTTTATAACTGGTCCAATTGTATTGATTGTTTTATTTCCACACTTAATTTGGTTATTTGAAAATAATTTTGTAACTTTTTCCTATGGCCTTCAGAGGACAGGCGGACCCGGGTCATTTTTTGATCATATAAATTTTCCAGTCATTTTTATTTTAAAACAATGTGTTTTATTAGTACCTTTTTTTTTAATGTTAATAGTTCTGATCAAAAAAATTAAATTTAAAATTAAATTAAAAGACAATAGGTTTATTTTTTTATTTTTGGTGACAATATTACCAATAT
>Ga0209359_10000392_pt1 | contig 10884 bp, 11 predicted proteins | sample MarorgKNORR_S2LV_FD_188224 | JGI IMG/M metagenome (GOLD analysis project Ga0209359, IMG submission 188224) | Marine microbial communities from the Southern Atlantic Ocean, analyzing organic carbon cycling - Surface_A/KNORR_S2/LV (SPAdes) (version 2) | ecosystem: Environmental > Aquatic > Marine... | reverse complement strand
ATAAAAAAAATTTGATATGCCTTGACCAACTGGCTATCATTTCTATAAACTTCACTTTCGCTGCGTTGCGGGGTGGAGCAGTCTGGTAGCTCGTCGGGCTCATAACCCGAAGGTCGTTGGTTCAAATCCAGCCCCCGCTACCAGTCAAAAATTAGAATTTTTGGTGGGGCATATGCCCTGTTTTTGTATATGGAATATGGAAAAAGAAAAAATAAAAGAAATTATTGAACCCATTGTTAAAGATCATGGGTGTGATTTTTGGGGCCTGGAGGTCTCTCAAGGTAAGAGTATTCCTACTTTAAGAGTCTTTATAGATGCCATAAATGGAGCAACTATAGATGATTGTGAGAATATTTCTAGAGATTTAAATCTTGAACTTTCACTTGATTCAGACTTTATAGAAGATTATGTTCTTGAAGTATCAACTCCTGGCCTTGATAGAAAATTCTTTTATAGCTATCAATTGAATGATTTTGTAGGGAAAACTTTAAAGATAAAGTTGAAAGAGAAGATTAATGATAAAAAAACATTTAAAGCGATTTTGAAGTCAGTTGAAAATGATTCTCTTGAGCTAGGTTTAGGAAAAGAAGAACTAACTATCGACTTTGGAATAATAGATATGTGCAAATTAATGCCAAATTACAAAGAAATTTTGAGGGAAAAAAATGGAAGGTAAAGAAATTTTAGCTGTTGTAGATTCTGTCTCCTCAGAGAAGGGTCTTGAAAAAGATGTCATTTTTGTTGCTATGGAGTTAGCAATTGCATCTGCTTCACAAAGACATTTTCATGAGGATGCTCAACTTCTTGTTGAAGTAGATAGAGAATCTGGAGAATTTATCACAAAAAGAAAGTGGGAAGTACTTGATGAAAATGATGAAGAGTTTCATAGGGAATCTCATATATCACCATCTGAATCTTCCATGGAAATTGGAGAACTTTATTCTGAGCAGGTTGATAATGTTACGTTTGGTAGGATTGAGACTCAAGCAGCTAGACAGGTTATGCTTCAAAAAGTTAGAGAGGCTGAAAAGGAGCTTGTCGTCTCAAAATTTATGTCAAGTGACAATAATTTGGTATCCGGATTTGTTAAAAGGGTGACAAGAGATAACATCATTGTAGACTTAGGTCAGGATGCTGAAGCTATCCTTCCCAGAGATCAGATTCTACCTGGAGAAATCTTTAAAATTAATGACAGAGTTAGAGCTGTTTTACAAATAAAAGATATTGAAGGTAGAGGCCTTCAATTGATGTTAAGCAGGATTTGTACAGAAATTGTTACAGAGCTTTTTAGGATAGAAGTTCCTGAAGTTAATGAAGATATTATTGAAATAAGAGGAGTAGCAAGGGATCCAGGAGCTAGATCAAAAATAGCTGTTAAAACGAATGATGGAAGGATTGATCCTGTGGGTGCCTGCGTTGGAATGAGAGGATCAAGAGTTCAGGCGGTCTCTGGAGAACTTGGTAATGAAAGAATAGATATTGTCATTTATGATGATAATCCTGCTCAATTAGTAATTAATTCTTTAGCGCCAGCCAAGATTGAGTCAATAGTTTTAGATGAAACATCAAAATCTATGGAGATTGCTGTTAACCAAGAAAATCTTGCATTAGCAATTGGAGCCAGAGGTCAAAACATCAGATTAGCATCAAAACTTTCGGGATGGGACTTAAATATTATAAGTAGCGAAGAAGCAGAAGCTAAAGAGAAGGTTGATGAGACTGAATTTCTTGGAAAGCTTGTAGCCAGTCTTGAAATAAGTGAAGAATCTGCAGAATCAATTATTGAATTAGGATTGGGGAGTTTCGATGAAATTGCATATGCTTCAAAGAAAAAGCTTTCAAATATCTTTGAGAGTGAAGAAGAAATTCAGAGAGTAAAGAGTGCTGCAGAAGACGCAGCTCTTCTTGAGGCAATGAGCGAAGTTGAGCAGGATGAACAAGATCAAGAGTCATTAACTGATCTTGAGCTAACTGAAGATCAGGTGAATGCTCTGAATAAATCTGGTATCAAAAACAAAGATGATTTAGCTGAACTTGCTACAGATGAGTTAATCGAAATAATTGATATTTCTGAGGAAATAGCTTCAGAAATGATTATGAAAGCAAGGGAACACTGGTTTAAATAAAAGATGGCTCAAGCGACTGTTAAAGATTTTGCAAAGACTCTAAAGATTTCTGAGGAAGTATTACTGAAAAGAATGTCATCAGCTGGTTTATCACACAGCAGTGCAACCGACGAAGTAACAACAGCCCACAAACAAATTCTTCTAAGATCTTTAAAGCAGAAACAAAAACAAACTTCATCATCAATATCCTCATCATCTGGAGTTGGTGTAAAGGTTAAATCGAAAGGTGGAAAAGCTGTTATTGATTCTAGTGAAACTAAAAGTTACTCGGACAATATTGAGGCCAAAAGACAAGCCGCTTCAGAAGCATTAAAAGCTGAACAGGTAAAAAGGCAAGAACAGCTGAAAGAAGCTGCATCTAAAAGAGAAGCAAGATTTAAAGTAGAACAAAAAAGTAAAGAAAATATCAAAGCTACTGATAAACCTCAGAATGTTAAAGAAGAGCTTTCTAAAGCTGCAGAGAAGTATACAGAAAGTAATGGAATAGATATTGATGACTCAAAGCATAGGTTCGAAAAACCAGAAGAGTTTATTAAAAAAGATATTGAGATACCAGAATCCATTCAAGTTGGAGAATTAGCCAAACTTATGGCAATTAAAGGCGGCGAGCTTGTAAAAACTTTAATGAGTTTAGGGGTCTCTGCAACTATCAATGATATTTTAGATCAAGAAACAGCAATATTAGCTGTAGAAGAAATTGGTCACAACACTATTGCAAAAGCTTCAGACGATGTTGAAGAAGAATTATTAAATCAAATTACATATGACGGTAAGGAAAAAACAAGATCTCCTGTTGTAACTGTAATGGGTCATGTAGATCATGGTAAAACAACACTTTTAGATTTTATTAGAAAGGCTAAAGTAGTCGACTCGGAAGCTGGAGGAATAACACAGCATATCGGTGCTTATGAGGTAAAGTTTAAGGATAGCAGTATAACTTTTATAGATACACCAGGGCATGCAGCTTTTTCCTCAATGAGGGCCAGAGGTGCAAATACAACTGATATTGTTATTTTGGTAGTTGCTGCAAATGATAGCATCATGCCTCAAACTGAAGAAGCTATAAATCATGCAAAAGCTGCAGAAGTTTCGATAATAGTTGCTATTAACAAAATGGATCTCCAAGGTGCTGATGCTGAGAAGGTAAAAGGAGATTTAGGAGCAAAAGATTTGGTACCTGAAGACTGGGGTGGTAATGTGCAGATGATACCTGTTTCAGCCCTTAATGGTGATGGAGTCGATAAGCTTCTTGAAGCAATTTCTCTTGAGGCAGAAATTCTTGAACTTAAAGCTTTTCATGAAGGAGATGCTCAAGGCGTAGTAATTGAGTCCGAATTAGATAAATTTAGAGGAGCTACCTCAACATTTTTAGTTCAGAATGGTTGTCTAAATGTTGGTGATGTAGTGATTAGTGGCATGTCTATGGGTAAAGTAAAGGCAATAACGAATTCGTCTGGAGAAAAGATCAAGCAAGCAGGACCATCATCAGCTGTTGAGGTGCTTGGTCTAGATACTGCACCAAATGCAGGAAGCTTCTTCCAAGTTGTTAAAAATGAGAAAGCTGCAAGAGAAGTTATAGATTTCAGAGATAGTAAGCAAAAAGAAAAGAAACAAATTAAACAAAAAGACGACAGTATGGGGGATATATTTGAATCAATGGGCCAAGCTTCGATGAAGTTTCTAAACCTAATAATTAAAACTGACGTTGCAGGAACTGCAGAAGCTATAAATGCTTCTCTTTCTAAAATTGGAAATGATGAGGTATCAATTAAAATCGTTACCTCTGGAGTCGGCGGTATTACAGAATCTGATGCAAATTTAGCAATTACTACTAACTCAAGCATTGTTGGCTTTAATGTTCGTGCTGATAACGCAGCTAAAAAGATAATCGAAAAAGAAGGAGTTGACTTAACTTATTACAGTATTATTTATGAACTGATTGATGATGCAAAAGCAAAATTAAGCGGATTACTTGATCCAATTATCAGAGAAGAGATAGTAGGAACAGCTGACGTCCTTGAAGTATTTAATTCACCAAAATTTGGGCAAGTTGCCGGTTGCGTTGTTGTAGAGGGTACTGTTCTAAGAAATAAGCCAGTAAGAGTTCTTAGAGATGATATTGTAATCTTCCAGGGTGAGCTAGATTCTTTAAGAAGATTTAAAGATGATGTTAATGAAGTAAAGAATGGAACCGAGTGTGGAATGGGTATCAAAAATTATAAAGATATTCGAGAGGGAGATAAGATTGAGGTATTTGATAGGAAAGAAGAGTCTCAATCAATTTAAGATAATATGTCCTTAAGGCCTGAGAGAATTGCAGATTATCTTAAAAAGGAGATTTCAAATATCATTCTTCAAAAAGTTAGAGATCCGAGGCTTAAATCTATAGTCATAAACCATATTTCTGTAACACAAGATATTTCAGTAGCTAAAGTCTTTTATTCTGTCTATAAAGATGAAACTGAATTAAATGAAAAAATTCTTTCAAAATTTTCAGGCATGATAAGAAGTGAAATCTCAAGATCTATGAAAATTAGACGAGTACCTAAGATTGTATTCATTTTTGATAAAACACCTGAGGAAGCAGATAACATAGAAAATCTTTTAAAAAATATTAAATGAATTCAGGCATCTTTTTAATTAACAAAGATAAGGGTTTGTCATCAAATAAAGCTATCCAAAAGATAAAAAAAAGGCTGAATATAAAAAAAATTGGGCATTTCGGTACGCTTGATCCTCTAGCAGAGGGCTTGTTAGTTTGTGGAATTAATAAGGGTACAAAGTTATCAGAAAGATTTCTAAATCTCGATAAGACATACTTTTCAAGAATTATGTTGGGAATCCAAACCACAACTGATGACTCTGAGGGAAATATTATTGAGGAGAAAAAGATTCAAGCAAGTGAAGAGGAGATTATTGAGATGACTGAAACCTTTGTAGGAGAGTCAAAGCAAAAAGCTCCATTCTTTTCAGCTTTAAAATATAAAGGTAAACCGCTTTATAAGTATGCAAGAGAAGGAAGACTGATAGAAAAAGAGCCCAGGAATATAAAAATTTATAACATATTAAACATTGTCGTAGAAAATGCTTTTGTTTCCTTTGAAATATCTTGTTCTAAGGGTACCTATATTAGATCTATTGCAAGAGACCTAGGCGAAAAGCTTGGATGTGGTGGCCACTTAGTTGAGCTTATAAGGCTTTCTCAAGGTAAATTTGAACTTAAAGATGCAAAAAAAGTAGATGAAATCCAAATGAGTGATCTGATAAACATAGAGGATTTATCATTTTAAATATAAAAGAAATTAGTTGTTTATATCTTTAAATACCTTTAAGCTACGCACTCAAACTTTAGACATACGAGGTTTGACAGGTGTAATTTAATAAAAATGTATGTCCTAGGAGAATAATTATGGCGCTTTTAAAAGACGAAAAGGCTAGTTTAGTCAAAAAATTCCAAAAGGATGAAAATGATACTGGATCTTCAGAGGTTCAGGTAGCTTTACTTACAGAAAATATTAATAAACTTCAAAGTCATTTCAAGACACATAAAAAAGATCATCACTCAAGAACAGGCCTAATTAGGATGGTTAATCTCAGAAGAAAACTTTTAGCATATTTAAAAAGAACTAACCCTGAAAGTTATAAGAAAATTATTACAGACCTAAATTTAAGAGGATAAAACGTGGAAAAACATTTAGAACCAAAATCAATATCATTTGAATATGGGGGTAAAGAAATTACCCTCGAAACAGGAAGAATTGCAAGACAAGCTAATGCAGCTGTTCTTGTTTCAGTAGATCAAACACAAGTACTTACAACTGTAGTAGCTAGAAAAGAAGCTGACCCAAAGAAAGATTTCTTCCCACTTGCAGTTTTTTACCAAGAAAAATTTTATGCAGCTGGAAAAATTCCAGGTGGATATTTTAAAAGAGAAGCAAGGCCTACTGAAAAAGAAACACTAACATCAAGATTAATTGATAGACCGATTAGACCACTATTTCCTGATGAGTTTAAAAATGATGTTCAAATTATGTCTACAGTGATTTCTTCTGATGAAGAGTTTTCTTCCGATATCGCAGCTATGATTGGTGCTTCAGCTGCACTATCTCTAACCGGAGTCCCTTTTCAGGGACCAATAGGTGCTGCAAGAGTTGGTTTCATTGATGGAAGTTATGTTTTAAATCCTTCAAAGAAGATAATGGATGAGTCGCATCTTGATATGGTGGTAGCTGGAACTTCAGAAGCTGTGCTTATGGTTGAGTCTGAAGCAAATGAACTTAATGAAGACCTCATGCTAGGTGCAGTTTTATATGGTCACAAATCGATGCAAATTGTTATCGAGAAGATAAACGAATTTAAAGAGATGGTAGGTGTTGAAGATTGGGAAATTGAAAAAGATGCTGAAACACCAAAATATTTTAAAGATCTGGAATCAGAATTTTCTTCAAGAATCGAAGATGCTTTCACTATTGCAAAGAAATCAGAAAGATCAGAAGCTATCAACTCAGTTCGACTTGATATTTTAGAAAAATATGAAGATCTTGATGAGCTAAGTGTTGGAAAGGTAATGGATGCCTTTAAAAAACTTGAAAAACAAATAGTTAGAAGAAATATACTATCTGGTAAACCAAGAATAGACGGAAGAGATTTAAATACGGTAAGACAGCTAACAGTTGAAACAGATGTTCTTAAAAGAGCTCACGGCTCTTCGCTATTTACACGAGGTGAAACACAGGCATTAGTTGCTGCAACACTAGCATCTCCGAGAGATGCCCAAAGACTTGAGTCGCTTGATGGAGAGATGTATGACCATTTTATGCTCCATTATAATTTCCCAGCTTATTGTGTGGGTGAGATTGGAATGCCGCTTGGACCTAAAAGAAGAGAAATCGGCCATGGAAACTTAGCAAAAAGGGCAATAAAAGGTGTTCTTCCTGACTTTGATGATTTTGGCTATACCGTCAGAATAGTTTCAGAAATTACTGAGTCTAATGGCTCAAGCTCAATGGCTACTGTTTGCGGTACCTCTCTTTCCTTAATGGATGCTGGAGTCCCTCTATCAGCCCCAGTTGCTGGAATAGCGATGGGTTTAATTAAAGACGGTGATGAATTTGCAGTTCTTACAGACATCTTAGGAGATGAAGATCATTTAGGAGATATGGATTTTAAAGTTGCTGGATCTGAAAAAGGCATAACTGCACTGCAAATGGATATAAAAATTGATGGAATTAATGAAAAAATAATGGATGAGGCTCTAAGCAGTGCTAAAGAGGCAAGAATGCATATACTTGAAAAGATGAACGAAGTTCTTTCTAAACCAAAAGAATTAGCCTCAGATGCTCCATCAATGCAAAAGTTTATGGTTAATAAAGATAAGATAAAAGAAATTATTGGAAAGGGCGGTTCAGTTATTAAGTCTATCCAGGAAGAGTCTGGAGCTGTTGTGGATATCAATGATACTGGTGAAATATCAGTATTTGGTGATAACCAGGCTAAGATGCAGGCAGCGCTCGATATTATCGATAAGATTATTGAAGAACCTGAATTAGATAAAGTTTATGAAGGAACAGTTGTAAAGATTGTTGACTTTGGAGCATTCGTAAATATTTTACCTGGGAAAGATGGACTGCTTCATATTTCAGAGATCGCGGAAGAGAGAACTGAAGATGTTTCAGCTGTTCTTGAAGAAGGTCAGAAAGTTCAAGTTAAGCTTATAGGTTTTGATAGAGGAAAAATGAAACTATCAATAAAGGCGCTTAGTAAATAAAGTTCTAAAAGTCAAATTACGTTAAATAAACAATTAAGGTAATTTGTAAACCATCATCAATTTTGGTTTCATATGCGTGTTAACCATTACCTTTATAGGGGGGGAATTATGGAAACTGGAATGAAAATGATAATGGATTTAGTAACAAATCTTACCAAGATCTTTGTTGCTTTTATCGGATTTGGTGTTGTAGCTGGTATCGTTTTTGGTGGCAATGCTTTCTTAGTCGGCGATGTTCTTGAAAATCTTCTAGGTGTTGTTTCAATGCTTGGTGATGCTGGAATCGTTGGACTACTTGTAGCTGCTATTCTGATAGGGCTGCTTAAGTAATCATTTATTCTTTCAAGGGGAGATTTATATCTCCCTTTGATCTAAAATCTTAAGAATGAAGCTAGATTTTTACTACACATTAAATAAAATCAAAAGTTACCTTAAACAGGTCACAGACGTTCTTCTAGTTGTAGTTGCAGTTGCTCTATTGCTAGGAGTTCTTTTTGGTCCTGATGCTCCATTTGTTGGAGCAGTATATTCAAACCTTGTTAGCGTATTAGATACTATTGGGGATAGTGGAGTGGTTGCTCTTGTATCCTTGATAATAATTTTTTTAATAAACAAGAAGTAGAAATTGGTGGCTATGGGTGGAATTGAACCACCGACCCCAGCGTTATGAGTGCTGTGCTCTAACCATCTGAGCTACATAGCCATTGACCGGAAATAATAATTTACTCTCAACAAAAGTCAAACATTAAATTTAAAGTGGGCTATGTCTCCGTCTTTAAATATATAATCTTTTCCTTCTAATCTTAATTTACCATTTTCTTTTGATCCTGCCTCACCACCAAAAGATATATAGTCTTCAAAGCTAATAATTTCTGCTTTAATGAAGCCTCTTTCAAAGTCTGTATGAATTCTTCCAGCCGCTTGGGGAGCAAGAGAGCCTCTTTTTAATGTCCAAGCTCTTAGCTCGTTTGGACCAGCGGTAAAAAAAGTATCCAAACCAAGAATTTCATATCCTTTTTTAATAATCTTATTAAGTGCTGGTTCTTCGATGCCTTCTAATTCTAGAAAATCTTTTTTATCCTGCTCATCAAGGCTCGCTATTTCTTCTTCTAATTTTATTTGAACTTCAATAACTTCTTGATTTATTTTCTTTGCATAATCCCATAGATCATTAAGATTTTTTCTAGATGATTCAGTTTCAGAAATATTTGCAATGAAAAAGATTGGCTTAGCAGTTAACAACTGAAAAGACTTAATTATTTTTAGATCCTCTTTATTGGAATAGTCAGATATATTTACAAAATTTCCTGATTCTAGAGTTTTTATACAATTCTCAATTAAGCTAAATTCATTAGCTAAATCTTTATCTCCTGATCTTAATTTCTTTTCAATCTTTTCTTTTCTTTTATTTAAGGTTTCTAAATCAGCAAAAATAAGCTCAAGATTTATAACTTCCGCATCTCTTGTTGAATTTATTTCTCCATCTACATGAGTGATATTATTATCATCAAAACATCTTACAACGTGAGCTAATGCATTCATTTCTCTTATATTCGATAAGAAACTATTTCCCAAACCTTCTCCATTAGAGGCACCTTTAACTAACCCAGCTATATCAACTAAGTTTAAAGTTGTAGGTATAACTTTTTTAGCTCTTACTATTTCTTGCAATTCATTAAGTCTAAAGTCAGGAACTTCAACAACTCCTACATTTGGTTCAATTGTACAAAAAGGAAAATTTTCGGCAGGAATAGAGGATTGAGTTATTGCATTAAACAATGTCGATTTACCTACATTTGGTAAACCAATAATCCCACATTTAAAGCCCATATCAATTTACCAAGTTTTGAAGATTTTCTATTTCAAGACTAAATATTTTATCTTTGTGGACTATGATCTTTTTATATAAATCTTCAAGCACATGAGCCTCTTCAGGTTTAAACTTACCTAAGACCCAATTTGTAACTTCATTTTTCCTGCCAGGATGGCTAACGCCAATTTTTAATCTTTTAAAGTCTTTTCCAATAACATCAGATAAATCTTTTAATCCATTGTGGCCGCCATCTCCACCTCCAGATTTAAACTTTGCTTCACCAATTTGAGTATCAATATCATCATGTAATACTAAAATTTGCTCGGGTTTAGCATTAAGATATCTTTTAAGCAATGAAGCAACTTTGCCAGTTTCATTTACATAGACATCAGGCGCCACTAAATAAACATATGGTTTTATTTCACAGATACTGCATTTTAGTTTTGATTTCTTTACGAAAGATAGGGCATGATCTTTGGCAATTTTTTCAACCCAGTTTTTGCCAATGTTATGCCTAGTGTTGTTATATTTTTCTTCAGGATTTCCGATACCAAGAATAAATACCTTTTGCACAGGGTAATTATTCTGAGGCTTCTTCTTTTGCTTCTGATTCTTCAGAGCCTTCGTCAGAAGCTCCTTCAGTGACCTCATCACCATCTTCTTCTCCCTCAAGAGCATCATCTACAAGAGGTTCTTCTTCAACCTCAGCTTTTGGAGCATTCACAGAAACAATCATTTGATCATTTTCTTCCGTAAGCCCCGGAATTTCCGAGCCCTCTGGAAGGGATAAATCTGTTAACCTAATAGAATCTCCTAAATTAAGTTTGATAACATCAACTTCAATGAGTTCAGGAATATTTTCTGCAGAACATAGAATTTCAATATCTCTCATTGTTTTTGTAACAACTCCACCCTCTGTTTTAACCCCTATACAATCTTCTTCATTTAAGAAGCTAAAAGGAATTGTGACTTTTAGCATAGTTTTCCTTGAAACCCTCATAAAATCGGCATGAAGCAATTTACCTTTCATAGGCTCTCTTTGAAGCTCTTTGAGGACAACTTTTTCATCATTATCACCCACTTTAATGATTAGAACTTGAGTAAAAAATAAATCATTTTGAGATGCTTTTGTAAGCTCATTTAGAGGAATATTTACATTTAAGAACTCTTTCTCATTT
>Ga0209359_10000387_pt1 | contig 10903 bp, 11 predicted proteins | sample MarorgKNORR_S2LV_FD_188224 | JGI IMG/M metagenome (GOLD analysis project Ga0209359, IMG submission 188224) | Marine microbial communities from the Southern Atlantic Ocean, analyzing organic carbon cycling - Surface_A/KNORR_S2/LV (SPAdes) (version 2) | ecosystem: Environmental > Aquatic > Marine... | reverse complement strand
AGGCTATGCTGCTAATGCAACATGTTCTCCATCAAGAGCTTCCATCATGACTGGAAAATATCCAACAAGATTTGGTTTTGAGTTTACACCAGTTCCTGATGCTGGAAGAACAGTACTAAATTGGCTCGTACAAGAAGATGATTCAGCCTTGCGAGGAAGAATTGATAAAGAAATTGCATTAAACCTGCCACCTTTTTTAGAGCAGGGTATGCCAAGTGAGCAGATAACAATTGCTGAGATTTTGAAAAATTCAGGATATTACACAGCCCATATTGGAAAATGGCATCTAGGTCATGCATATGGCATGGATCCTCAAAGCCAAGGATTTCATGATTCTTTGTCATTACAGGGTGGCTATTATTTACCACAAGATCATCCTGAAGTCGTAAATGCGAAATTCGATACTTCTATAGATAAAATGGTTTGGAGCTCAGGTCAGTATGCAGCAAAATTCAATGGGGGAGATCTTTTTAAACCAGAAGGATATGTAACAGACTATTACACACAAGAAGCTCTAAAAGTCATTGATAAAAACAAAAATAGACCTTTTTTCCTGTATCTAAGTCATTGGGCGATCCATAATCCTCTCCAAGCCTTAAGAAGTGATGTCGAAAAGATGAACCATATGTCAGGGCATAATTTAAAAGTTTATTCAGGAATGATAGCTGCCCTGGACAGAAGTGTTGGATTGATTATCCAAAAATTAAAAGAACTAGATATTTATGGAAAAACTTTGATCATATTTACAAGTGATAACGGAGGAGCTAACTACATTGAGCTAGAAGATGTAAATAAACCATACAGAGGTTGGAAGATTAGTTTTTTTGAGGGCGGCATAAGAGTGCCTTTTATTGCTAGTTGGCCTGATGAGATAAATCCCAATCAAATATCTGATAGTGCAGTACATCACTTTGATATCTTTCCAACAATTGCTGCAGCAGCAAAAGCCGAACTATCAAAGGAAAGTAAGATAGATGGTGTGAACTTAATGCCATTTATAAAAAATGAAAATTCTAATGAACCTCACGAAACACTTTTCTGGCGGTCAGGAAATCATCAATCTGTCTTACATGGCAAATGGAAATACATAATCAGTAAAAAAGAAAATTTTCGTTGGTTGTTTGATACGTCTATAGATCCATTAGAAGAAACAAATCTTATTGAAAAACACCCCGAAGAGGCTCGTATGATTGAAGAACTTTTAAGTGAATTCAACTCTGAACAAAAAGATCCTCTGTTCCCTTCAGCTTATGAGGCACCTATTTTAATCGACAAGTATGATGGTCAAATTTATGAAGAAGGTGATGAATACATTTATTGGTCTAATTGATCAAAAAATAACTTAAATTATATTTGTAAGAATTTTTTATACGAATGAATCAACTATCCGAAAAAACTCCTATACCTTGGTGGTTAACTATAATTCTTTTCATGGAAGTATGGCCGATGTTTTTGGGGCCATATTGGGCATTAACTGATCCATCATTTTTAGGAGACATTAATGCATCATCAACTATTTTGGGTGATTGGATTTATACCGCGAGAAACCTTGCCGTGGGTTTTGCATTTATTATTGCTTACTTTCTAAAAAGTGCTCCTATGCTATTCATACTCATTTTTATCAGGTTTTTTACCGACTTAATTGATGGACCAGCCTTTTGGTTTTTTAGAGATCCAGTGAGTGATGTCGCATTCATCATTATTTTCCTTTGTGGATATTACATCCCAGCATTAATCGCCTTGCGATATCTCTGGAAACAAATGACACATTAAATGAATCAATCTATATACTAAGTTTCTAAATTTATGGAGGAGAAATGAAAACACAAATAACTGAACTTTTTGGGATAGAGCATCCTATTATCCAAGGTGGAATGCACTATGTAGGATTTGCAGAACTTGCTGCTGCAGTATCAAATGCAGGTGGCCTTGGAATTATTACAGGCCTTACTCAAGGTACACCTGACAAACTTGATGCAGAAATAAAAAAATGCCAGGAACTCACCGATAAACCTTTTGGAGTGAATTTAACTTTCTTACCTTCGTTGACACCTCCGGATTACCCAGGACTAATTGAAGTTATCATTAATAATGGTGTGAAGGTTGTTGAAACAGCCGGTAGAAATCCGGCCGTATATATGCCAGCTATGAAAGACGCAGGTATTAAGGTTATTCATAAGTGCACATCAGTAAGACATTCTATTAAAGCTCAAGACATAGGCTGTGATGCTGTATCAGTCGACGGCTTTGAATGTGGAGGTCATCCTGGTGAAGATGATATTCCGAATTTTATACTACTGCCAAGGGCAGCTGATGAACTCGATATTCCCTTTGTTGCCTCTGGAGGAATGGCTGATGCTAGAAGTCTTATAGCTGCTATGGCCTTGGGTGCTGAGGGCATGAACATGGGGACGCGTTTCATAGCTACTAAAGATGCCCCTGTTCATCAGAATGTTAAAGAAGCTATTGTTAATGCCAGTGAGTTAGATACAAGACTAATAATGAGATCTCTTACAAACACAGAAAGAGTGTTAAATAATCCAGCTGTAGAAAGCCTGATGGCCAAGGAAAAGGCTTATGGAGACGAACTTAAATTTGAAGATATCATCGATGAAGTAGCCGGAGTTTATCCAAAAGTTATGATGGATGGAGAGCCAGAAGCAGGGGCTTGGTCTTGTGGCATGGTAGCTGGATTGGTGTCTGATATCCCAACAGTAAAGGAATTGATAGATAGAATAATGGCTGAGGCTGAAGAAATTGTCGCCTCCAAACTACAAAAGGCTATATAAAAGTTAGTTTGAAAGGTTCCTCCAGAAAGATACATAAATATCTGAGCTTGGCTATTTCGGTTCAACTTCTCTTATGGACCATATCAGGTATTTATTTTTCCTTTAATAAAATCGAAGAAGTAAGAGGGAGTCAATACTTAAAAACTGTAGCTGTAAAAGAGGTGCCAAAGACCCAAAAGATTGAACCACAAAAAGCTCTATCTTTGGTCCAAAATAAAACCTTTTTAAAGCCTAGTTCAGTTACAGAAATAACCGAAGATAAACCTGGCTCAGAATATAGAGGTAGATCATTACCTCTTTATAAGATTGAAGCACTTAACGATGCCCAAGAAGAAATAAACGTATATTTAGATCCATATACAGAAGAAATTGTCGCAATAAGATCTAATCAATGGAGAATTTGGGACTTTATGTGGGGTATCCACATCATGGACTGGAATGAAAGAGATGATATAGGAAATATTTTCTTAAAATTATTTTCTATTCTGGCCTTAATTAGTGCTTTATCTGGTGTTTATCTCTTCTTTGTCACAAACAAAAAATAAATTAGATTCTACTTTAAAGAATCCTTGAACCATTCAGGAAGAAGGTCAATATTATGCTTCTTCGCAAATTTAGCAATCATAGGAATTGTTATAGGTGCAAAAGGAACGACTGCCATTAGACCAAAACTTAAGTCTTTAAGTATTTCATTTAGTTGTTTATTAGCTTTTTCTATATCTTCATCGCTAGCTTCACCCTTGACATAATCAGAGTAAATTTTGAGCATAGTTCTAGTAGATTCAGTTTCCTCTGTGAACTTTTCTTTTAAAAAATCTATAATCTTTTTGACTCTTCCATCAAACATTAAACAAGTATACTAAGTAAATTAAAGAAGAAATAAGTTTTGAAGAAAGAAGAAAGATTTATTTATATCAGTAAGGAGCTCCAAAAGCTCTATCCTGAAACTCCTATTCCCCTAGATCACGATTCTATCTATACACTCTTAATTGCTGTTTTATTATCGGCACAATGTACTGATGTAAGAGTTAACCAAGTGACACCTGAACTCTTCAAATTGGCTAATAACCCATTTGATATGTCCTTGGTTGATCCAGATGAAATAAGAAAAATAATCAGACCTTGCGGGTTATCTCCTAAGAAATCTAAAGCAATAGCAGAATTAAGTAAAATTTTATGCGAAAAGTATGAAGGACAAGTCCCTGAGAGCTTTGAAGCTTTGGAGGCTTTACCTGGCGTAGGTCATAAAACTGCTTCTGTTGTTATGAGTCAGGGATTCAATCACCCGGCATTTCCTATAGATACACATATCCACAGATTAGCTCAAAGATGGAGACTTTCGAGAGGCAAAAATGTGAAGCAAACTGAAAAAGATCTTAAGAAAGGATTTCCCATTGAGGATTGGAATAAACTTCATTTGCAAATTATATTTTATGGACGAGAGTATTGTACCGCCAGGGGTTGTGATGGAAGGGTTTGCAAAATTTGTTCTGAAGTCAATAAAGGAAGAAAATCACCCGTAAAGACCAATAAAGCATGAACTTAATTAAGAGATGTTAAGTGATATTCTGTATAATCATATTGCGCTCTTAACTATTTAACAATATATGTTTATTACAGATAAAGGTTTAGAAGAATTTGATCCTGAGTTATGGCAATCCATATCTAAAGAATCCGTTCGTCAAGAAGAGCACATAGAATTAATTGCATCAGAAAATTACACTTCAAAAGGAATTCTAGAAATCCAAGGGTCTGTGCTGACAAACAAATATGCAGAAGGGTATCCTGGAAAAAGATATTACGGTGGCTGCGAAAATGTTGATGTAGCAGAATCCCTTGCAATAGAAAGAGCCAAGGAACTTTATGGAGCTGCTTATGCGAATGTTCAACCTCATTCTGGTGCCAGTGCTAACTCCGCTGTCTTTCTTGCTCTATGCGATGCTGGAGACACTATCCTTGGAATGAGCTTAGATCATGGTGGACACCTTACTCACGGCGCAAAAGTAAATTTTTCTGGGAAGACATATAATTCATTTCAATATGGACTGGATCCAAAAACTGGTGAACTTAATTACCAAGAAGTGGAAGATCTTGCTAGACAGCATAATCCGAAGCTAATTATAGCTGGCTTCTCAGCCTATTCTGGAATTGTTGATTGGGCAAAATTTAGAGAGATTGCTGATTCAGTCAATGCTTACCTTTTAGTTGATATGGCTCATGTCTCTGGTTTAGTGGCTGCCAAAGAATATCCCTCTCCCATACCCTATGCAGACGTTGTAACAACTACAACCCATAAAACATTAAGAGGTCCGAGAGGCGGATTAATTCTCGCTAAAGATAATGAAGAAATACATAAAAAGCTCAACTCAGCCATCTTTCCTGGTACACAGGGGGGACCTTTGATGCATGTAATTGCCGCTAAAGCATTATGCTTCAAAGAAGCACTAGATCCAGCATTTAAAGATTATCAGAAGCAAGTGAAGGCAAATGCAAAAAAAATGGCCGCTACGTTCATGGAAAGAGGCATAAATATTGTCTCTAACGGGACAGAAAATCATATGTTCCTTGTTGATCTAGTTGAAAAGGGTTTGACCGGAAAAGATGCCGATGCAGCCCTTGGAACAGCTAATATTACAGTTAACAAAAATGCTGTCCCTAATGATCCACAATCACCATTTGTAACGAGTGGTCTAAGAATAGGAACACCAGCTGCAACAACAAGAGGCTTTAAAGAGCCTGAGGTAACATTAGTTGCAAACTGGATTTGTGATATCTTGGAAGATATTAATAACCAAATTTTAATTAACGATGTTAAGGGCAAGGTTATCGAGCTTTGTTCTAGTTATCCAGTTTACTCCGCTGAATTATGCACTGCCCCTACTGTGGCTTCTCTGATACGAAAGTAATCGACTCCAGACTGATAGCTGAAGGTCAGCAAATCAGAAGAAGACGAGAATGCCCTTCATGTAATGAGAGATTTACAACATTTGAAACTGCAGAGCTTTTAATGCCACGAGTGATTAAACAAAAAAACAATTCAAGAGAACCCTTTGATGAGCACAAATTGAGGGAAGGTCTTTATAGATCTTTAGAGAAAAGGCCTGTTGGGGAAGAAGAGATAGAAACTCTTATCGAAGATATAAAGAAAGATATTCGATCTTCCGGGGAAAGAGAAATACCCTCGAGACTAATCGGAGAAGTTGTAATGCAAAACCTTAGAAAAATAGATGAAGTTGCCTTCATAAGGTTTGCTTCTGTATACAGAAGATTTGAAGATATCAACGAATTTTCAGAAGAGGTTGAGAAATTAACTAGCGATTAATTATGACGTCCCCATCAGAGCACATGCGCGAAGCTCTATCTCTCGCTAAAAAAGGTCTTTTAACCACAAGACCAAATCCAATGGTAGGTTGTGTCATTACTCTGGATAACAAAATTATAGGGAGGGGATGGCATCAAAAAGCTGGAGAAGGACATGCGGAAGTCAATGCTATTCAGAATGTTTTTGAGAATCTAGGCTCAAGTGCAGAGTCAGCTCTAGAGAAATCTGAAATGTTTGTGACATTAGAGCCTTGCTCTACAACAGGTAGAACTCCGCCCTGTTCTGAAGCTATAAAAAGATATGGAATTAAGAAAGTTTATATTGCATCTGAAGATATTTCACAGGATGGATTTGCAAAAAAAGAAAAAGATATAGAAATTATTGAGGGTCTTCTAAGGGATGAAGCACGAGAACTCAATAGAGGATTCTTTTCTAGGTTAGAAAAAAATAGACCATTTATAACAGCTAAGATGGCAATAGGTCTTGACGGAGGAATAGCTTTAAATTCTGGTAAGAGTAAATGGATTACTTCTGAGATATCTCGGAAAGATGTCCATAAACTTAGGGCTTCTAATGAAGCTATCCTGACAGGAACAGGAACTATTTTGAAAGATAATCCTTCGCTTACATCCAGAGACTCGGGATATGATATCAACGATGTAAAGCAACCATTACGAGTAGTGATTGATAGAAATAATTACTTAAATGGAAAGGAGAATATTTTTTCTTCGGAAGCCAAGACACTTGTGTTTACAACCAAAAATTCAAAGATTAAATCTAAAAATAGTGAAATTTGCATTATGTCAAAAAATGATTTGGAGGATTTAAACAATATAATGAATTACTTGGCAAAAGAAAAATCTATCAATACTCTCATGATTGAATCGGGGTCAATACTTCTAGATGCACTTATGGCTCAAGAATTGATAGATGAATTAATCCTTTATCAAGCACCAAAACTACTAGGGAAAGATAGGAATACCTTTTCTAAATTCGATCAGAACAATCAAAAACTAAGTACAATAGGCTTCACATTAAGGGATATGGAAAATTTAGGCGAAGATTTAAAGATTACTCTTAGCCCGAAATAGAGATAATGAAGCTTAATAGCATACAAGAAATTATTGAAGACATCTCTCTGGGGAAGATGGTCATCCTTATGGATGACGAAGATAGAGAGAATGAAGGCGATCTGGTACTTGCTGCAGAAAAAGTTGATGCAGATGCCATCAACTTCATGGCAATCCATGCAAGAGGTTTAATTTGTCTAGCAATCAATGAAGACAGATGTAAAAGACTTGGTTTAGAACAAATGGTAAAAAATAATGGTACAGAATTAGGGACGGCTTTTACTACTTCTATTGAAGCTGCAGAAGGTGTAACAACCGGTATATCAGCTGCAGATAGAGCAAAAACAATACAAGCTGCAGTAAGTAAAAAAGCTAAAGCCGATGATATAGTTCAACCTGGACATGTTTTTCCAATTAAAGCTCAGGAAGGTGGCGTCCTAAACAGAGCTGGGCATACGGAAGCTGGCACAGATCTCGCTAAAATGGCAGGTCTAGATCCTTCTGCTGTAATTGTAGAGATTATGAATGATGATGGGACCATGGCAAGGAGAGCTGATTTAGAAGTGTTTGCAAAAAAACATAACCTAAAAATTGGAACAATCGCCGATCTCATACATTATAGAAATATCAGCGAAAAGAGTATTAAGATAGTTGATAAAACTGATATAGAGTCTGAGTATGGTAAATTTTCTTTACATGCTTATGAAGATACCATCAATGGAGATATACACCTCGCCTTAGTAAAGAATAAGATAAAAAGTACTGACGAAGTACTTGTCAGAGTTCAACAGAACAATACCCTTCAAGATATTATGGGTATTAATAAATTTGGAAGTAGATTGTCTTTTTCTCAGGCGATGAAAAAAATTGATGAAGAAGGAAAAGGCGTAATACTTCTTTTATCTCATGTAGAGAGCTCTGATGAACTTCTATCTAATATTTCATTTCTAAAAGGTAGAAAACCCAAAACAAAAAATGAAGGTCCAGATACCAGGATTATTGGTGTAGGAGCTCAGATACTAAAAGATCTAGGTGTAACTAAGATTAGACTATTAGGTGCCTCCTTAAAATACCCGCTCACAGGATTTGATTTAGAGATAACTGAATTCATAAATTAATATAATGAAAGGCCTTAAAATTAAAGATATATCAGTAAAAGCTAAACAAGGACGGTACGGGATTGTATACACTTCATGGAATCCTTCTATAGTTCAAGATTTATTAAAAGAAACAAAAAAAGAACTTATAAGCCAAGGAGTAGATGAGACTAATATATATCTTAAAGAAGTTCCAGGAGCCTTTGAGTTACCATTGGCTACTCTATTTATGGCTGAGAAAGAAGGTATATTGTCAGTTATTTCGCTAGGTGCAATTATAAGAGGTGATACTCCTCATTTTGATTTTATATCCAGTTCATGTCTTGAAGGTCTTCAGGAAGTTTCGCTCAAGACCCGCATTCCTGTGATATGCGGAGTCCTAACTACTAATACAATTGAGCAAGCTGAAGAAAGGTCAGACCCAAACAAAATGAATAAGGGAAAAGAATTTGCTCTTACCGCATTAAATATGGTGGATTCCCTGTCTTGATTCATGAAATCCAAAAAAGACACTTCGCCCGTAAGATCGAGAGATAAAGTAATACAAAGTCTGTATGAAATTGAGCTCTCTGGCTCAGATATTAAAGAGCTTTTAAAAGATTTATCTCTTCAAAGTAGATATCCGCATTACAAGGACCTCCTCGAAGGCGTTATGAAATTTAAAGAGAAGATAGATAAATCTCTATCAAACTTTATGGAAAGAAAACTTTCTTCCCTTGATCCAATAGAGCGGAATACTTTGAGATTAGCTGCCTACGAGATGTTATACACAAATACAGATGCCCCAATTATTATTAAAGAGAGTATAAGATTAACCAAAAAGTATGGTGCTGCCGATGGGTATAAGTATGTAAATGCAATATTAGATAAGATGTATAAATCTAACTCTGAGAATATTTAATAAATATAGGAGATGACCAAGCTCTCTCTTCGTTCTCGGATAAACAATCGCCCTCTCCCTGCCCTTTTATATCTCCACAAAGTTTAACTTTTTTACACTTACCGTCATCATCAAATTCACAAGCTAAATTTGCTGCCCCAATTGCTAACGAGGGTTCTTGAATTGCTCTGACATAGTAGATAACTTCTCTATTAGCATCCATAAAATTAGGATCTTCAAACTCTACTACGCAACCTTCTTGTGATGGTTTGCATTCAAAAATCTTCCAAGTATCTTCGATTAAAGTTTCTATAGGTTCGTCAGGATAGCTTTGGGGTCTTATTCTTATAATTTCTATTCTGGAAATATTATTCCTCTCATCAGTAGGATTGAAACATTCACCATTACAAAGCTTCTCTAGGTAAGTTTTAGTTATCTCATTCTCCGAACTACATCCTGGAGACTGTTTTTGAGAACCTAATACTCTTACTTTGAACTTTGGATTTTCTTGCATAGAGAATTCGCTGCCCATAGGCATTAGCTCTCCGGATGGGTGGTTAATCACATCAAACCATAATAAAATTCTTTCTCCGCTCGTTGCATATACTTCTCTTTTATTTAAAGAATTCCATATAGAATTTCTATTCTTTTCTAATACATGACTTGCTATCAATCCGCCCGTGTAAAGAAATGAGGCTATTCTTTCTCCTTGACTCGGTTTCATCCTATCAATCATTTGCTCCAAGTTAATTTCTTGTGACCTTGGAATAGCATAGTCTTGGGAAAGTTGATTCAAACTCATGACTTGATTCGATGACTTATATTTAGAATCAGTATTTCTAATCCTATCAATTTCCTTATAACCTGTTCCAGGTCTTGAAGAGTGATTGTCACTAGACCCAATAAAACCAAACCTATAAGGTTCAGTCTTTCCTTCAGTGAAATTTCTTAAGGCTAAAGCATATTGCACTGAAGATTTTGGTCTGTAGTCAAAAGCTGGTAGGTAACAATCTTTGCATTGACCACTGTCTAACCATTCTTCCGGCTTTGGATTAGGTATGGTCAATAGCCCATAGGGATTGGCTTTGGTAAAGTTATCTCTAGCCTCTTTTGCTCTTTGATTACATAGTTCTTCGCTTCCTGCCGAAATCCTACATCTTTCTTTGATGATTTCGCCGGCCTGAAAACAATCAGGTACATAATTTTCTGTAGGGGCTGGACAAACATATTCTCCATCTAATATCTTAAAAGCTTCCCATGATCGATATTCTTCTGTATTTCCATGGCCTGAAAAAACTTCTATTAATTTTTGATACTTAGGACTGTGCTCTGTGATATTTAATTGATTTTTCCATGTTGCCATGGGCGGAGAAGTATTTCCCCAAGCAGATCCATGAGGAATAACTAAAGAGTCTACCCCCCACTCATCTAGTTTTCTATATAAATCAGACGGTCTTTCTGCTCTCTCAAGACAGTCAAGCGGAAGGTCTTTTACATGAGTAGAATTGTCACAATATTCAAGGTTCTTTATAAGTAACTGTCTTTGTCTATAGTTCAAATAATATGAAATATTTTTGTAGTCATAAAGCATAGCTCCGAATAATGCATAAGCTGGAGCATCTACTATGCTCCTAAAAAACTTATGATCAGGTGCTCCAATAGGTCTTTCAGGGATATTATTTTGAAGAGATTTTAGTATTACATTCTTATGTCCATAATGTCTCTCTATATCTAAGCTTGTCTGA
>Ga0209359_10000383_pt1 | contig 10929 bp, 9 predicted proteins | sample MarorgKNORR_S2LV_FD_188224 | JGI IMG/M metagenome (GOLD analysis project Ga0209359, IMG submission 188224) | Marine microbial communities from the Southern Atlantic Ocean, analyzing organic carbon cycling - Surface_A/KNORR_S2/LV (SPAdes) (version 2) | ecosystem: Environmental > Aquatic > Marine... | reverse complement strand
AAAAAAATTGGGCATCCCGCACCATTCCCTACAGAACTTGTAGAAAGGTTTATAAAACTATATACATATGAAAATGAACTTATTCTTGATCCATTCATGGGAAGTGGAACAACAGCTCTAGGAGCTCTTAATTTAAAAAGAAATTATATAGGTTATGAAATCAATAAAGATTATATTGAATTAGCTAATAAAAGAATTAGAGAAGAAACTAACTAAAAAACTTTCTTAGTTGTTTTCTAATACAGCAAGATATACGAAACCAAATATTCCCATTCTCTCAAGTGTAAAGCTGGTGAAGTTATTTTTTTTAAGAAAGATTTCAGGGGCTTCATACATATCTAAAGATGTATAAAGAAATCTATATTCCTTAAAGTTAAGTGTGGCAATACCAATAAAATGTAAGATAATAAATGTCCCTAATCTGTGTAGCATTTTGGTAAATCTATTTAATGGTCTTGTCATATCAAGTAATACAAAATTACCACCATCTTTAAGAACTCTTCTTATTTCTTCAAAAGCCATATCTACATCAGAGACATTCCTCCAAACAAAAGCACAGTAGACACTGTCAAAGGTTTTATCATCAAAGGGCAGGGCCTCTGCAGATCCAATAATCTTGTTAGAAAAATTATTTAGAGACAACATTTTTTCATCAGGATCTAATGCAGTTACTTCATAGTCAGCAAGTTGTTTTTCAGATGCACCAGTACCACTCCCAAGGTCAAGGACTTTCGTACCAACTAATTTTTTTGAAGCTTTTTCTCTCCAAGACTTATCAAACCCTAGTGTAAGAAGAGAATTTATACCATCGTAAAATTTGTATATCTTAGAAAAATTAGCAGATTTAGACAACCTAAAGTATGTAAGCTATAGAAAGTAATATTCCTGTTAAGAAATGAATTCCTATTGTAGAAACATTTACTAATAAAAGTTCGTAGGGAACTTTTTGTCTGTCAGCATCTGGATTATTCCATTTAATCATCCACTCATCAGCCATTTTGAAGGCTTTCCATACAAGGATGATTGGTAACAAAGCTATAAATGCATAGACTGTTCCATAGTCAGTGAAGAAACTAATACCACCAATTACACCAACAGCAATAAAAGCTTCTATCATAAACTGTTTATAAAGTGACAATGGTTTTTCAAGCCTCATCCATCCATCTTTAACGGCAGTTCTTACTACCCATGTATTTTTTCCTACTGCAGCATCTGCCGGTGCATCTTGAAACTGATTAATCCAAACAATCAACATAACTAATATTCCAATTGGAACAGAAGCTATGAGAGCTTCGACCCAATTCCAAGATGATAAATCATTATTATGTAATGGTGAGGTCAAAGCATAGTGAGCTCCCATAACCATAACTGGACCAAATCCTAATGCTATAGCTATTTCTCCTAAACCTTTATATCCAAGCCTTATCGGATCTCCTGTATATCCGAGTGCAAGAAAAGTACCAAGAATTCCAGCCCACAAAATTGGTGTATTGCCAAAGAATTCACCACTAATTTGTTCATTTATATGTAAACCTATAGCAATTGTTCCAGCAATGCTTGCTAAAGCTGTGAGTAAAACCTGACCTGGTGTCATTAGTCCTACTTGAATTACTCGACTTCCCCCATTAAAGGGGCTTGCAACTTTGTTTATTTCATCTGCATTAGAAGTGTGATCAAAATAATCATTTGAAGAATTAGTAGCTATTTGGGCTAACGATGCTCCAAAAAGTACTAACCAAAACATACTCCATGACCATTCACTCATTAAGTTATTTGTTTTTAAATCACTCCATGCGACTGCAGATCCAATAAATATTGGAGCAAAAGTAGCAGTTAAAAAAGGTGCTCGAATAGTTCTTAACCACAGCCCTACTCTTTTTAATGCCATTCTGAAAGCAAACTTTAATGCTGAAGTTTTATTGGCTGGAAAAGTTTTCCATTCAAATTTTTCTTCCTGATAAAAATCTACATATTTTATTGTCGTTGGCTTTACTCTGTAATAACCGACAACATCGTTCTTAATTAAAAAATCATCATCCATGAATTCTTTAAACGCATCTGTTGTTTCGAGAACTAATTTGTAAGCTTTCTTTTTTTCATCTTCATCTTTGATTTTGTAAGCTTCACCGTCAATCTGTAAGCCTCGAATTCCTTCTTGTCCTTTAGGCCAAATAACGGCATGTACTCTTGGGTTTAATCTAATTTGTTCTGCTTTTCTTGTTGGATTAAAAGTAAAGAAAATTAAATCATCTCCATCGCGGTTGAAGAAAACAGAAGCGCCTGAAGAATTTCCACCAACACTTGTAGCTATAAACATTCTGTCAGCTTCATCTAAAACATCTTGAATTTTGTTATCTAATACATCATTCATAAACTTCACAATAATACGCTTGTGAAATAATGCACAAAGTCTTTACTGTTTCTTTTCTTTTGATTTATCATTAAAAAGTATGTTTAAAGTCTTTAGAACACCAGAATTTAAAAAAGCATTAAGTTTTTATTTTGAAGGTATAAAGGAAAACAAGAAGCATTTTTATATCTCAATATCATCAGCTGTACTTTGGTGTTTTCTTGTAGTACTTCACCCATATATCATTAAAAGAGTTGTTGATGACGGTATCCTTACAGGCAATGCTCGAATTATTGTGATTTTATTATCTTCATTAATAATCATTGGTTATACGCGTGCAATATCAATTGGAACTAGAAGATATTTTGGCATGTCAGTATCTTATAGTGTGGAAGCTGGAATCAGAAACAATATTTTTTCTCATATGCAAAGACTTGCATTTCAATATCATGACAAAGTTCCTACTGGAGAACTTATGGCAAGAGCATCTAGTGACGCATCTCAAGTTCGTCTTGCTTACGCTATTGCTCCTCTAGCTTCAGCAAACCTTTTCTTATTATTTATTCTCAGCATTACTTTATTGAGCATAAGCCTTCCCCTTGGATCTGTTGTCCTACTTTCTATTCCTGGAGTTTTATGGGTTGGTGCTAAATTTGCTGAAAAAGCAATGGTAGTTTCTCTAAGGGTGAAAGAAGCAGAAGCAACTATGACAACTGAAGTTGAAGAACAGCTAGGAGGAATAAGAGTAGTAAAAGCTTTTGGTAATGAAAATTTTGCGTCAGATAAAGTAGATAGCGCTATTGACAATATATATGAAAAATCTCTGAATTATCTAAATCTAAGAACTAAATTTGTTCCAATTTTTGAGCTTATTCCAATGATAATTACATTGTTTGTATTAGTACTAGGAGGATATTTATCAGTAAACGAATTCATATCTTTGGGTGATTTCATAGCTTTTAACCAATACGTATTTTTACTTATGTGGCCTTTAAGAATAACTGCATGGTTCCTTTCTGAGATACCAGGTAGTATTTCTGCAGCTAATAGGATTCTTGAATTGCTAAATGAAAAACCTGAAATAGTAAATAAAAAAGATCTTCAAAAACTACCTATAGATGGAAATGGCACAATCAAATTTAATAAAGTTAATTTTCAATATGGAAATGAAAAAATATTTAATGATTTATCTTTTTCAGTAGAAGGTAAAAAAACGGTAGCTGTTGTTGGCTCTACTGGATCTGGAAAATCTACCCTTGGATATTTAATTCCAAGACTATACCAAATTGACTCAGGAAAAATTGAAATTGATGGAGTTGATATTAATAATCTCGATTTATCAGAATTAAGAAACAGTGTAAGTTTGGCTTTTCAAGAAAGCTTTCTTTTTTCAAATACTGCAAAAGAAAACATTGCTATTGGATTAAAAGATGCAACACAAGAAGAAATTGAAAATGCAGCAAATGTTGCAAGAGCTCACGAATTTATTGCTGAATTACCTGAAGCTTATGAAACTACAGTTGGAGAAAGAGGCTATGGTTTGTCAGGAGGTCAGAGACAAAGGGTTGCGTTAGCTCGTGCAATTTTAAGAAATCCAAGAATCTTAATATTAGATGATGCTTTATCAGCTGTTGACGCCTCCACAGAGGAAGAAATTAGGAATGAACTTAACTCTGCAATGAAAGATATGACTACTTTAATAATTACAAATAGAGTACCGACTATTGAGCTCTGTGATGAAGTTATTTTTATTGAAAATGGAAAAGTTAAAGCTCAAGGAAAGCATGAAGATATGATCAAGAATGATGAAGCTTATATGAATCTTTTTCTTGAAGAAGAAAGATTAAAATCTACAAAATGAAGGAACAAATATTCATTAGATCATATAAATTAGTTCCTGAAATAAGGAATCCTCTTATAAAAAGCTCCCTTATTGTTTTACTAGGAACTGGATTGCGAATGGTTGGGCCTTGGTTAATTTCAAAAGGAGTAGATGAAGGAGTAGTAAAATCTGATTATTCATATGTTCTTCAAATATCGTTTTTTTATCTAATAACAGTTGTTGCTCTATATTTTGTAACTAGTAGAGCAATATTAGCTATTGGATTAGTTGGAGAGACATATGTCAGACAAATTAGAGAAAAACTATTTAGACATTTAACTTCATTGGATATAAATTATTTTGAAAAAAACAAAACGGGGGTTTTAGTAGCTCGTCTAACTTCAGACATGCAGAGTCTCAACGAATTTGCTCGTGAAGGTGCATCTAGTGTACTAACTTCTATCCTCACAATTTTCGCAGCAACAATAGCTGTATTTTTTGTAGATTTTCAATTATCTGTTATTGCATTTATTATCTTGCCATTGCTGGGAGTTGCAACAAGAATATTTCGAAAACATGCAGATACTGCTTATTGGGCAGTAAGAGAATGGATTGGTCAAGTTTTATCTTCTTTACAAGAGGGAATATCAGGTGTACGAATAATTCAAGCTTATGGTGATGAAAGTACACAGATTGATAGATTTGAAGATGTAAACCAATCACATTTAAACGCAAACTTAAAATCTGCAAAAAATATTGCTATTTATTTTCCCTTTATTGAAATTACTAGAGTTACATCTATTGCTACTGTTATCTGGTTTGGGGCCCAAAGAATATTTGAAGGAACCTTATCAATTGGAGAGCTTGTTGCTTTATTATTTTATTTAAACTACTTTTTTGATCCATTAATACAGCTTTCCTTTAATTATGATTTATTAAGATCAGCAGGTTCATCAATGAAGAAAGTATTTTCAATTCTAGATGAAAAACCATTCTTGTCTGAAAAAGGTGACTCTATACCATCTATTGATAATGACAAAATTATTGAATTTAAAAATGTTGATTTTTCTTATGGAAGAGAATTAGTTCTTAAAGATATAAATTTTGTAATAAATAAAGGTGAAAAAATAGCAATCGTAGGAGAAACTGGTGCAGGAAAGAGCACTATTGCAAAATTAATTTTAAGATTTTATCTTGTTAATAAAGGAAAAGTAGAGTTTTTTGAAACTGATGCTGGTGAAGTAAGCCAGCAATGGGTCAGAGACAATGTTGCATACGTACCACAAGAAAGCTTTTTATTTAGAGGAACAATACGAGAAAACTTAATTTATTCAGATCCAGAGAATATAAACCTAGAAGAAGAACTAGCATCTATTGGTGTTCTTTCATGGTTTGACAGGTATGAGAACAAACTTGATCAAGAAGTTGGTGAAAGAGGCGGAAATATCTCAGCTGGAGAAAGACAGTTTGTTGCACTGCTGAGAGCTGTTTTAGCAAAAAGACAAATAATAGTGTTTGATGAAGCAACTGCAAATTTAGATATTGAATCTGAATCATCAATACTTGAGGCAACAGATCAGCTCCTCTCTTTCCAGACATCTATTGTTATTGCTCACAGATTAGAAACAATATTAAATGCTGAAAAGATAATGGTTATGGAAGAGGGAAGACTTGTAGGATTTGATAGTCATGACAATCTTGTAAAAAATAATCCGACCTATAAAGAACTTTTCTCAGCTTGGAATTTAGTTAACTAATTATTGATTAGCTAATTGTATCAAAAGAGGTCCAATATAGCCCTCGGGAAGATTTCCTGCTCTACGAGCAATTACATTTAACTCTTTATCTAAAAATACCCAGTATGGAAAAGAAGTAAGGCCATAGGCATTTGCTATATCCTTATCTGTATCGTAAATTTGAGTTTCACTCCAACCTTCACGAAATAACCAGTCTTGAGGAGGATAATTATCTCTTCCTTTATCTATCGATGTAGCTATTGCAATTATGTCAATGCCCTCTGGAACACCTATCGTGTCAATAATATCTTGAACTTGTGGAACCTCTTTTTGACAATGTGGACACCAATGAGCAAGGAATAAAAGTGCTTTGGCATTTCCATCTTTTTCCATAGATACTATATTTGAATTCTCATTAGGTCCTGAAAAGGTTGGTCCTGGTAGTCCCACAGCTACATTGTCATCATTTTCTCCAGCATATGTAGGAAGGTATTCACCGTTTATTGTTGTCTCACCTTCTGGTAAAGGAGCCGCAACAGGTTCTGAACTTAGGGTAACACCGATAGCAACTGCTAAACCTATTACTAATAATATTGCACCACCTATAATAAAATTTTTATTCACTGATTTGCTCCCTTGCATAGTCATAATACAAGATTGCAGCAAATATGGTAATAAATCCACTGCCAGCCATAACTGGAATGCTTATAAATCCAAATATATCAACATATCTTAAAGAACAAGGAACATCTAAAGCACAGGCTCCTCCATCTCCTCCTCCATTTTGAAGATAAATATGATAAAGGCTAAGAAAAAAACCAAATAAACTAACGTATCCAAATTTAAATAAATTTTTCTTAAAATAAGAAGCTATTAAGACCAAAGCAATAGGATACATTAAATACCTTTGATACCAGCAATACTTACATGGAATGAAACCTACAACTTCTGAATAAATTAAACTCCCAATTGCAGAAAATGAGGCAACACTTATTGCATAATTTAAAAACTGCTCAGTAATCAACTTACTAAATGTTCTTTTAGTTATATATAAATAAAATATTGATGCAGTTATTAACCATGAAACTATGGTCATAAAACCGAATAAAGTATTGAAAAATAATATTATATCCATTTAAGTAATTGTACTCATTAAAGAATTAAACAAATATTTGTATTTAAACTATTGCGTTTCCAGAGACCGGATCAAAATAATGTAATTTTGAAGGATCAATTGCTAAAGTAATTTTATCTCCTTCTTTAACAACTGAGTTTGGATTAACTCTTGCAATAAATTTGGTTTCATCTCCTAAAACAGATATATCTTCACCCTCATCAGCAAGAATCTCTTCAATAGCTTCTGTCTGCACAGGTTTTATATCTTTATAAAAATGAATATAAGAATCCGAACCTAGTTGTTCAATTAAAGATACTCCAATGTTTAATTTCTCTGAAAACTCTTTTGAATTAGCATAATTTGAATCCTCAAATGCTTCCGGTCTTATTCCTAATACAATCTCTTGTCCATCAAATTCTTTTAATTTCTTATTTTCATCTGTGTTACATTTAATTGAATCTTCACCAAATGTTAAAGTTATATTCTTTGATGAGACTTTCACAGTTGCGTAAACAAAGTTCATAGAAGGACTGCCAATAAATCCAGCTACAAAAATATTTTTTGGATATAAATAAATTTCTCTTGGTGTGTCTATCTGTTGAAGCTCACCTTTTCGTATTACAGCCACCCTGTCTCCCATTGTCATTGCTTCAACTTGATCATGAGTAACATAAAGCGTTGTCGTCTCAAGTTGAGTATGTAGTTGGCCTAATTCAGCTCTCATTTGAACTCTTAATTTTGCATCTAAATTCGAAAGAGGTTCATCCATTAGAAATGCTTCTGGATTTCTTACAATTGCTCTACCCATAGCAACACGTTGACGTTGGCCTCCAGATAATGCCTTAGGTTTTCGCTCAAGCAATTCACCAATTTCTAAAATTTTTGCAGCCTCTTTAACTTTTTCATCAATTTCACTTTTAGATAATTTACGAAGTTTTAATGAGAAAGCCATATTGTCATACACCGACATATGTGGATAAAGTGCATAATTTTGAAAAACCATAGCGATATCTCTATCTTTTGGTGCTACCTCGTTAACTATCTTCTCTCCAATAGAGATTTCTCCTTCTGTGATATCTTCAAGTCCTGCAACCATTCTCAGAAGAGTTGTTTTACCACAGCCTGAAGGGCCAACAAGAACAACAAATTCTCCATCATTAATCTCAATATTTACATCTTCTAAAGCTCTTGTCCCATTTGGATAAATTTTTCCAACAGAGTTTATTTGTATTGCACCCATAATTACTAAATGTATTTTAACCAGATATCAAAGTATTTTAAAATCATTTGTATTAATAACTAAAATCTAGCTCTTCAGTTACTTCATCAATATACTTGCTTGTTAATTCAATATACTTTGTCATAGCATACCAAAGAGAATCTGCTCCTATTCTTCTTTCCATTAGTTCCGAAGCATCGTATCTAAATAAATCTTTTTCTATAGAATTTTTTATCAATTTTGCTTCTTTAATAGTCAACTCATTATTAATAGAGCTGATTTTAAAATTCTTGTTGGCTGGAATATATGTTGAATCATTTTTTGACATCCATTTTTTGCCGAAATTATCATCTATCAATGCATTGATTACAGTTTTAGATTCTCTTGTTTGGTTAACGACTATTAGTGCATCGCCTATACCCACCATTCCATCTTTATTATTTTTTGATGGAAATTTAAAAAAGTCATAATCTGAACTGTAATCTTTATCACTTGGAAAATAAGTAGAGGCAAAATGTCCTGACCAAGAAAATACGCATGAATTTTTTTCATCCAGAAGATTCCTGTAGTTATTTCTAAATTCTTTTCTAACCATTCTCTTGTTCCCACCAAAAACAGCATCTTCAATAAAAATTAACTTTCCAATTTCGAGCATCGATAGTGTAATTTCGTCAGAACCAGATAATAATTCTTGATTAGACCATAGGTCATAAACGTCCGGACCTTGCTGGTGCAGTATTAAATCTTCAAGCCAATTTGTAGCTATCCAGCCTGTTGAAGCTCCACTTTCGATATCTAAACACCATAGTGGGCTTCCTTTACTGGAGAAGTCTCTAGTAAAACTAATCATATCTTCATAACTATCAAATTCTGGAGAACCAATAGATTTAAATTTTTCTACATCATACCAAATTAGTGAATTTGGAATCAATCTAAACCATACACCATAGTTAGTATTGTCTTTTTTTGAGGTTGTTATCTCAATCAAGTGATCTGAAAATTTATTATTTAAATTTTCTTGATCTATAGCTTTGTTTATGGGTGTAGCTATATTTCGCTCGCCTAAATTAACTACCCCTTGCGGATTTGGAATTATTGCTAGATCAATATCATTGTCACTAACTTCTATCAAATATGTTTCTATATCTGAAACTGGTAAATATTTTATTTTTATGTTTTCAGTTCTCGAAATTTCATCCAACTCTTCTTGGAAGTAATCCATTTCTGGAAAGAATGGGCCACCTATGACTACTTCATCTGGTTGATAAGCTAGCCATGAAAATAGAACAGTTACTATGAGAAAAATAATAAAAAAGACACTTCTATTATCTAGCCCCATAAATATGCAGCCCCCCTAACACCGCTGCTTGATCCGTGCTCAGCTTTAACCATTGGTGTTAAGAAAAAATTAGAGGCTATATATGGAATAATTCTTTTTGGAACTTCTTCATAAAGTTCATCTATCTCAGACATGCCTCCTCCACATACGATAACTTCAGGATCAAGAATATTTACAAAGGTACTAAAAGATCTTGCTGTTCTCTCAAAATATTCATCCATAACCTCAACTGCTAACTCGTCATTTCCTCTAAATAAATCAATTATTTCCCTAGAAGTTGTTTTTTTACCTGATTTAAATTCATAGTGATTTTCTAGCCCTGGCCCTGAAATAAATACTTCAATTGCACCAATTCTTCCACAATGTCTTTTTATAGTTTTTTCATAATCATCCATAGGTCCTGGGATTGGATTCTGACCCCATTCACCAGAAAGTTTATTTGGACCTTCTACAAGTTGTTTATTTACAACATAACCAGCGCCAACTCCTGTACCTAATATGACAGCAAAAACTGTTTTATAATTTTTCCCTGCACCGTCTATAGCTTCGGATAATGCTAAGCAGTCAGCGTCATTCGCAATCTTAATTTCAAAACCTAGTTCTTGTTCTAGATCTTTTTTAACTGGCATATTCTCTAATGCTTTTGTATTTGACACTTGAACAAGACCTGTGTCAGGATGAAGAGAGCCAGGCATGCCAACTCCTACAGTGAAGTCTTTCTCATTAATTGATATGTCTTTAACTATCTGAGCAACTGCACTTATAATTTCTTTATAATTATCTTTTGGAGAATCTATTCTAATTCGATTTAATTCAGATCCATCTTTGCTATCAATTGCAATAGCTTCAATTTTTGTTCCGCCCCAATCAATTCCAATTTTCATTTTATTTACTCAGTTCAAAATTTAAGCTATATTTTTCTATGTTAGTAGTCCCAATTTCTTCCAGCTGATTATTTTTATTTACTAACCAAATAAAGGGTGCATCAGGATAATCTTTAGCATAATCTGTTGCTACACCAATTAAAATTTGCTCCTTACTGCTTAAATTTATTGTTAAAAATCTTAAATAATAAAAATAATTATTGCATCTATCATCTTCATTTAAATCCAAAAAACCTTTGATTTCGCTTTTAAAATTACTTTCATTTTTTAACTCAAGTGAAAATTCTCCTGAACCAAAATTTTCCCATGAGGGACCTAAACAGACACCATTAAATTCACTTTCATAGTCTTCTCTAAATTTCATATCAAATACGAGAGAATAGCTTTCAATGTCTCTTTGATTTTTAGGAAAGACTTGAACATCAAGGTGAACAGTATTAGAACTTTTATTTATATTAAATA
>Ga0209359_10000381_pt1 | contig 10931 bp, 11 predicted proteins | sample MarorgKNORR_S2LV_FD_188224 | JGI IMG/M metagenome (GOLD analysis project Ga0209359, IMG submission 188224) | Marine microbial communities from the Southern Atlantic Ocean, analyzing organic carbon cycling - Surface_A/KNORR_S2/LV (SPAdes) (version 2) | ecosystem: Environmental > Aquatic > Marine... | reverse complement strand
CATTCTTTGCTTAACTCCAAATTTATGTTGTTCATCTACAACTATAAGTCCCAATTTAGAAAAATTTATTTTTGTTTGGAAAAGTGCGTGAGTGCCGATTAGTAAATCTATTTTACCTTGTTTTAATTTTTCAAGAATTATCTTTTTTTCTTTGAAAGGAGTTTTTCCAACTAAAAATTCAACTTTGATATTAAGATCTAAGAATGTTTTTAAAATTAAATCAAAATGTTGTTTAGCTAATATCTCTGTAGGCGCCATTAAAGCACATTGAAAACCAGATTGAATAACATTTACTATCGCAAGTATAGAAACAATAGTTTTTCCTGATCCAACATCACCTTGTAATAACCTAAACATTCTATCTTTAGATTTTAAATCTGAATTAATGTCGTTTACAGCTTTCAATTGATCTTTCGTTAATTTAAATTTAAGCTTATTAACTAATTTATTAAAAAGAACATTATTAAAAACTTTTCTTTCTGTTTTTTTTATTTTAATTTTTTTTCTATTTTTTGATTTACTTATTAAAAAAGACATAATTTCATCAAAGGCCAGTCTTCTATAATAATCTGAGTCAATGTTTTTTGACTCAAAATTTTTATGTAAATATGAAAGAGAATTTTTCCAGCTTTTTAATTTTAATTTATCAATTGTTTCTTTGTCATACCATTCATCGATTTCTTTTAGATTACTTAAAACAGAGTCAATAATTTTTCTATATGACTTTTCAGTTAAACCATCAGATAATGAATATTTAGGAATTTTTGTTGCAACATAATTAATATTATCTAGCCCTGTTACATAATCTGGGTTTGTTATTTGAGCTTTATTTTTAAACAGAGAAACCTTGCCACTTATTATATTCCATTCGTTTAACTTGAAAATTTTTCTTAAGTATCCCTCTCTACTATTAAAATATACTAAGTCTATCTTGCCTGTATTATCTTCACATTGTATCCGATTAGGAAGATTTCTTATTCTTGGAAAATACAATTTATTAATTTTTACTTTAATTGTTTGAATTTTACCAATCTCCAAATCAGATATATTTACTAATTGTGATCTATCAGTATATGAGTAAGGCAAGTCCCACAATAAATCGTTTATTTTTTCAATTTTTTTATTTTTAAGATATTTGGTTAATTTTGTACCTACACCTTTAAGTGAGGATACTTTATTAAATAAAAATTCATTTCTTTTTAATAAAGACATTAGGTATTATATAATAAATAATTCATGGATAAATTAGAATCATTAAAAAAAAAAATAATTTATAGATCAAATTACAGAGGAACAAAAGAACTTGATTTGATATTAAGCGGTTTTGTAAAAAAATATATCCACACCTTCACAGAAACAGAACTGGAAGATCTATCAAAATTTTTAGATAATGAAGATGAGGTAATTTATGAGTTTTATCAAAATACTAAAAATTCAAATGAAATTAAAAAAAACAAAGTCACAGATCTTTTTAAAACATTTAAAATTTGAATGGCGGAGAGGGTGGGATTCGAACCCACGAACGAGTTGCCCCGTTGCTGGTTTTCAAGACCAGTGCTTTCAACCGCTCAGCCACCTCTCCTTGAACTGTGAACTAAGTAAACTTAATACTATTAATCGTAATTAATAACAATATGATTAGATCATTCAAACACTAGTTTAAATAATTTTTTTGTGATAATTAAAAAAATGTTAAAAAAACTGAAATTTATAGCTTTAGTTATTTTTATTTTGACTTTTAATTCAAACGCTTTTTCTAATCAAGCTGACTTTAATAACTGGCTGATTGACTTCAAGTCTTTAGCCTTGAAAAAAGGTATATCACAAAAAACTATCGATGATGTAATGAATGATGCAAAATTTTTAGATCAAGTAATTATTTATGACAATAGACAACCTGAATTTTTTGAAAAAACAAAAATATACATTTCAAAAAGATCAACAAGTAGGGCTCTTAAAAATGCAATATTAAAATACAAAGAATATGGAGAAATCTTTTTGAAAGTAGAAAACGAATTTAAAGTTGAAAAAGAAATTTTATTAGCCCTATGGAGTATAGAAACAAATTTTGGAAGAAATTTTGGTAAAATGGATACTGTTTCATCTTTAGCAACTCTAAGTTTTGATAAAAGAAGAAGTGCTTTTTTTACAAAAGAATTACTCATATTATTAAATTTAGTTGATAAGAATATTCTTTCAAAAGATATGTTATTTGGTTCTTGGGCAGGCGCTATTGGAAATTTTCAATTTATGCCATCAACAATTTTAAATCATGGCATAGATTATGATGGCGATAATAAAATTGATTTAAAAAAATCTATGAACGATTCCATTGCATCGGCAGCGAATTATATAAACAAAACTGGATGGAGATATAAAGATTTTTGTTTTCAAAGAGTAAAATTTACAAAAAAAATTAATAAAGAACTTTTTAATCATTCTGCAAGAAATATTAAAAATAGAAAGAACTCAAATTTCTGGAATCAAAATGGCTTACTGTCCTACAATAATAATAATAAAATTGACTTTAAGAGTAAAACTGCTTTAGTTCTTCCAGATGGTGATGTTAATTCACCAAAATATTTAGTAACAGAAAATTATGAAAAAATTTTAAAATGGAATAGATCTCTAAGATTTGCACTTACAGTGTGTACATTAGCTGACAGAATAAAAAATGAAATTTAAGTATTTATTTGTGATAATTTTTTTATCTTCTTGTACGGTTAATAGTGTTTCACAAAAATATAGTAATCAAAATTATAATTCTAAAGGATTTGTATTAGTTTATAATGAACAAGATTATTTGAGTAAAAATATATCAAAAAAATTTGATAACTCAAAATTAACAATTGGGCATAATACTTTACGAACAGGCACTATGGTTAAAATTACTAACCCTGACAATAAGAAAACTTTGAATATTAAGATTCTTAAAAGAGTAAAATATCCAGACTTCTATAAATTACTTATAACTAAAACTGTTGCAGAAAAATTAGATTTAGATATAAATTTTCCCTATTTAGACATTTTAGTTCTTAAAAAAAATAAATCATTTGTAGCAAAAAAAGCTGTTACTTTTTCAGAAGAGCAAAAGATTCATAATAATGCACCGGTAGAAAAAGTTGAAATATCGAACATCAGCAAATCCAATACTGTTAAGAAAAAGATAAAACGAGAATATTCTATTTTAATAGCTAGCTTTTATTCAAAAAAAACAGCAACTTTATTAAAAAAAAGATTAATAATTGATTTAGAAAATATTAACAAAGGAAAAATTGTGATTAATTCAAATAAAAAGAATAATTACGATTTATTATTAGGGCCATATAACTCTATTAATTCGTTAAAAAATGATTACATTAAAGTAAAAAGTTTAGGATTCGAAGAACTAGATATAAAATTACATGATTAAATATTTTTTAATTTTTTTATTAAGCGTATTTTTTAACTCAGCAATAGCACAGCCTAACATTAACGCGAAATCAGTTATTTTGATGGATTACGACTCTGAGAAAATTTTGTTCGAGTCAGATGCTGATCTTCAAATATACCCTGCATCTATGACAAAAATAATGACTTCAATAATAGCTTTTGATTTATTAAAGCAAAACAAAATATCTCTAGACGATAAAGTTGTAGTTTCAGAAAATGCTTGGAGACTTTCTCAAAGTGGATACTCATCAATGTTCATAATGATAAATGATGAAGTGAGCGTTGAGGATTTGTTGAGAGGAATAATTGTTGCCTCGGGAAACGATGCTTGCGTAGCATTGGCTGAAGGTATTGCTGGTTCTGAAGAAAATTTTGTTGATATGATGAATGAAAAAGCGGAAGAAATTGGAATGACTTCTACAAATTTTGCAAATTCATCTGGAATAAATAACCCTGATAATTATTCAACTGTAAGAGATATAGCAATTATGTCAAAATATTTAATTAAGAATTATCCAGATTTTTATGAACTATATGCTGAAAAATCATTTACCTGGGATAGAACTGGCGGTGAACCAATTAAGCAAGGTAATAGAAATGGATTGTTATATAGGAATGTAGGTGTCGATGGAATAAAAACAGGCTATCTAGCTGTTGAAAAATATTCTCTAGCAAGTAGCATGAAAAAGGATCAAAGAAGATTAATTTCTGTAGGAAGCGGATTCGAAAACAAGTCTTTAAGAACCTCTCAGTCTTTAAAGCTACTTAATTGGGGCTATAGAAATTACAACACATATCAAATTTCAAAAAAAAATGAGACTATATTTAAAATTAGGTCCTGGTTAGGAAAAGATACATTTATAGATGGTCAAACTAAAAATGATTTATTTATAACATTGCCAAAAAAAGACTCTAGAAATTTAAAGGTAGTCCTTGAATATAACGGGCCTGTAAAAGCACCAATAAAAAAAGACGAACAAATTGCAACCATTAACGTGTATATAAAAGAAGAAAAAATAGAGTCGATTCCAGTTTATTCATTTAACGAAATAGAAAAAGTAAATTTCTTAAAAAGTTTATTTATATCTTTAAATTACTTAGTTTGGGGTGATGTATAAGAAAAAACCTTTTTTTATTGTTTTTGAAGGTATAGAGGGGTGTGGAAAATCTTTTCAATCTAAGAAATTATTTAACAAATTAAAAAAACTTAAAATTCCATCAGTTTTGACTAGGGAACCAGGAGGGACAGGTAGCTCAGAATTAATCAGAGATCTTATTTTAAAGGATTACTTTCAAAAAAATATTAAAGATAAATTTGATAAATACACCGATACGTTACTTTACTTAGCTTCTAGAAATGAGCATGTTAAAAACAAAATTATACCTAGCCTCAAAAAAAGAAAAATAGTGATTTGTGACAGGTTCATAGACTCAACTCTTGCTTACCAGGTTTATGGAAAAAAAGTGAGTAAAAAATTTATTGATACTATTCATAAATATACAATTTCAGATATTAAACCAAATTTAGTAATAGTTTTAAAAGTAGATATAAATAAAGCATTCCAAAGGCTAAAAAAAAGAAAAATTAAAAATAGATATGATAAATTTAAAAAAAGTTTTTACTTAAAAGCACAAAGGGCTTTTTTGAGCATAGCGAAAAATAAAAAAAACTACTATATATTTGACTCATCTTTTGATGATTCAACCTTAGAAAAAAAAATATTAAAATTAATTAAAAGAAGAATAGATTACAATGGAAATAGATAAAAACAAATCACCATACGGACTTAACTACTATTTAAATTATCTGCTTGAATTGAATAAAGCAAACAAATTACCAAATATAAATTTAATTTCAGGAAAAAAAGGTATTGGAAAATATTCACTAATTCTTAAATTTTTAGGAGAAATATTAAATATTAAAGACCTTTCAGATGACATAAATTTTCTTATTTTAAAAAATATCTACATTTTACAAGGCGATAATAAAGTAAAAGTTGATGATATAAGAAATTTAATTAATTTTTTAAATAAAACATCTTTTAATGCTCAAAAAAGATTTATTATTCTTAATGATATTGAACTGTTTAACAAAAATTCTCTTAATGCATTACTTAAAGTTTTAGAAAACCCAGGACATAACAATGTTTTTTTCTTAATATTTAATAAACAATACTCACTTTTAAAAACGATAGAATCGAGATGTTTAGAAATTAAAGTAAAAATGAATAACAAAACTAGAATCTCATCAATTCATTCATTAATTAACGACAATGCACTTATTGCATCATTAGATTTTGAAAATTCAGATATTACACCAGGTCTTTTTATTAAATTTAATGATATAATAACTCAAAATAAAATATCAGAAATTAACAATTATACTTTAAAAGTTAAAAAACTTCTTGAAATATACAAAAAGAAGAAAGATTACAGTGTTATTCAAATTATTAAATATTATTCAGATGAATACTTTTATAAATTAACAAAAAATAATAAAAAATATATTTTTGAATTAAATGAAAAAAAAATAAATCTTTTTAAAAAACTTAATGATTTTGTAAATCTTAATTTAAGTAACAATTATATTTTGAGTGAAATTTCTGATTTTAATAAATGAAAAAAAATCATTTTTATATAACAACACCCATATATTATCCCTCTGGGAAACCACATATGGGTCATGCTTACTCAAGTATAATAGCAGATGTCTTTGCAAGATTTAAAAGAATAGAAGGTAATAAAGTATTTTTTTTAACTGGTACAGATGAACATGGTTTAAAAATCCAAAGAGAAGCAGAAAAAAATAAAAAAGAACCATTGGATTTCTGTAATATTTTATCTGATACATTTAAAGAATTAACCCAAACTTTATGTTTATCGAATAACGATTTCATAAGAACCACAGAATCAAGACATAAAACCGCTGTTAAAGAAATATGGAATAGATTGCTTAATTCCGGTGATATATATTTAGATAAATATAAAGGATGGTATTCTGTTTCAGACGAAGCGTATTATGATGAAGATGAAATAATTGATAAGAACACAATTAAAGTAGCAAAATCTTCTGGTTCTAAAGTCGACTGGGTTGAAGAAGAGTCTTATTTTTTTAAATTGTCATCTTGGAGTAAAAAATTGTTAGAATTTTATAAAAAAAATCCCAACTTTATTATGCCTGCTTCTAGAAAAAATGAAGTGATAAAATTTGTCGAAAAGGGCCTTACAGACTTATCAGTAAGTAGAACATCATTTACTTGGGGTATTAAAGTGCCTAATAATGATAAACATATCATTTATGTTTGGCTTGATGCTTTGACAAATTATTTAAGTGCATTAAATTTTCCAAATAATAATGACAAACTATATCAAAACTTCTGGCCGGCCAGTATTCATATAATTGGAAAAGATATTTTAAGATTTCATGCAATTTATTGGCCAGCTTTTTTAATGGCAGCTAAAATTGAATTGCCTGAAAGGGTATTTGGACATGGATGGATTTTATCTGACGAAAAAAAAATGTCAAAATCATTAGGCAATATACTAGATCCTGTTGATATAATAAAAAAATATGGTATCGATCAACTGAGGTACTATTTAATTAAAGATGTTTCGCTAGGTAACGACGGGAGCATATCATTAGAAAACTTAAAGAACTGTATAAATAACGATTTGGCAAATAATTATGGTAATTTATGTCAGAGAGTTTTTTCTTTTGTTGAAAAAAATTGTAATAATAAAATTCCAGAGCCTACTAGTTTTTCTATTGAGGATAAAAAACTTACCGATAACCTTAAAAACAAATTAAAAAATTTAGTTGAATATATGGATAACCAGGACTTAAATTCATATTTGAGAAATGTAATTCAATTTTCTTTTGATGCCAATAAGTATTTTAATGACTCAAAGCCCTGGGAATTAAAAAAGACAAATGTTAATAGAATGAATACTATTATTTTTACAATTTCAGAACAAATTAAGAATATAAGTATTCTGTTAAATCCAATTATACCTAATTCAACCTCAAAAATACTAGATTATTTAAGTATTAATAAAGATGATATTACCTTAGATAATATTAAAAAGTTTAAAAAATTTAAGTATAATGTAAAAGATAAAAAAATTAGTATTCTGTTTAAGAAGATCGAAGATGATAATTGATTCACATTGCCATTTAAATTATGACCCTATGTCTAATAATTTAGATAAAGTCGTCGATAACGCTAAAACAGCAGGAATAAAATACTTATTGACTATTTCAACTAAGGACAATGAATTTCAAAATATACTAAACATTATAAACAATTATAAATTTGTTTATGGAACCTACGGAATTCATCCTCATGAAGCAAAGAATCATAGGAATGTCGATAGCAAAAAAATTATAACAAACCTTAAAAAAAATAAAAAAATTATTGGTATCGGTGAAACTGGCTTAGATTTTTATTATAATCATTCAGAAAAAAATGATCAAATTGAACTCTTTAACCAACATATAATTGCCTCCAGGAGATCAAATTTACCGTTAATAATTCATACTAGATCAGCAGAAAATGAAACTTATCAAATTCTTAAAAAGGCTACAGATAAAGAACCTTTTAAATTTTTAATTCATTGTTTCACTGGATCTAAGAATTTTGCTTTTAAACTACTAGATTTAGGTGCTTATATCTCTGCTAGCGGTGTTGTAACCTTTAAAAAGTCCAAAGATTTAGCTGACACATTTAAATTAATCCCCAATGATAGAATTTTAGTAGAAACAGACTCTCCTTATTTAGCACCAGAGCCACATAGGGGAAAGTCAAATGAACCAGCTTTAATTGTGCACACATTAAAATTTTTGGCAGATCTTAAAAAAAATGATTTAAAGGAAATGTCTAATATCACCTCAGCCAATTTTTTTAAGTTATTTGGTAAGTTAAATTAATGAGCACAATTACTTTATTAGGCTGCGGAAGTTCTGTTGGAGCTCCTTGGATCACAGGTGACTGGAGAAATTTAAAAAAAAAGGCGAGGAACATTAGGACAAGATGTTGTGCCCATATAAGGCATAAGGATTTTTCAATATTAATTGATACCTCTCCAGATATTAAAAATCAATGCATTCAAAATAATGTTCGTACTTTGGATGCAGTTTTATATACCCATGCCCACGCTGATCAATCATCTGGGATATTTGAATTAAGACCTTTTTTTTGGAAAAATAAAAAGGAAATTCCAATTTATGGTAGTTCTAAGACAATAAATGACCTGAAAAAAAGTCATAGATATTGTTTTGTTGCTAAACAAGGATATTTACCAATAGTAAAAGGCAAAATTAAAAAAAAAACTTTTAAAATAGAAAAAAATAAAAAAAAATTTCATATTAATATTTTTGACGTTTATCATGGATTGATAATGGCTAGCGGTTATAGATTTAAAAATGTTGCTTATATAAGCGACTGTAATGATATACCAAATAAATCTTTAAAATATTTAAAAGACTTGAATATTTTGATCATCGACTGTTTAAGGTTTAAAAAACATCCATCTCATTTTAATTATGATGACTCAATTAATTTAATTAATAAAATTAAACCGAAAAAATCTATTCTAACTAATTTACATGCAGATATTGATTATTATAAATTAAAAAAAAAACTTCCTAAAAATGTTCATCTTGCCTATGATGGACTTAGATTAAATTTTTAATTCTCTTTCAATCAATTTTATAAATTTTGAAGATGAAGGTTTTGTAAAAGAAGCAAAAGTGTCAATTACGTATCCTTCTTTATTAATTATAATTTTATGAAAATTCCATTTTGGTATAGCACCAATACCATATGTTTTTTTGGCCCATTTATAAAATGGATGCGCGTCATTTCCAATCACATTAACTTTTTCGGTTAAGGGAAAATTTATTCCAAAATTGGTTTCACAAAAATCTTTTATCTCTTTATTTGTGCCTGGTTCTTGCTTGAAATTATTTGTTGGAACTCCAATTATAATTAAACCATTCGCCTTATAATTATTCCAAAGACTTTGTAATTCTTTATATTGAGGTGTATATCCACATCTACTTGCAACATTTACAACAACTATAACTTTATCTTTAAAACTTTCTAATTTTATAGTTTCTCCGTCAATACTGTTAAAACTAAATTCGTAAGCAGGCTTATCAACAGCATATGATTTACTAAAAATACTAAATATCATAAAAAAAATAGTTACAAACTTTATCATCGCATTAATATATTATAATTTGAGGGCTTTTTTTAATGCAACAAAAGGAAGCATAATGCAATTAATCCTGCTTGAATTACTATAATTTATTAAATCTTTGAAATCTTTTAATTTTATAGGCAAGTCTACTTTTCTGTTTTTAAAAACTTTTTTTAAATAACTCAAGTCATAATTTAATTTATCAATCGAGAATACTTTAATTTTTCTTGATAGTAAACTTGCAGAAGCTTGACAAAATAAACAAGATTCAGTTTCGTAGCGGAAGCTGTTTATTCTGTTTTTTTTCACTACTAATTCTATCTTAATCTTATCACCACAAATGTTATTTTTCATTTCTGCTTTATGAGTATAAATATTTTTTAAATTGTTAAATTTATTATTGTTTGCAATATCTAATACTTTTTTATTTATCATTTTTTTAAAGAAAACATTAAAAGAAAATAACCAAATAAGGTAGATAAAGCAGACCCTACCAACACACCAATTTTAACATCACTCAGATATTCTAAATTATCAATAAAAGCTAAATTTCCAACAAATAAACTCATTGTAAAACCAATTCCAGTTAAAATTGAAACAGCATAGAAGGAAAGCCAATTACATTTATTTGGTTTTTCAGCAAATTTAAATTTTACAGAAAAATAAGAAAATATAAATACGCCTAATTGTTTTCCAAAAAACAATCCACAAATTATTCCTAAAGGAACAGGATTTAAAACTGCAGATGCATCTATACCATCAAAAGAAACACCTGCGTTAGCAAAAGCAAATATGGGCATAATCCCAAAAGCGACATACGGTGAAATTGCATGTTCTAATTTAAGCAACATAGATTTTTTATGGTTATTCTTATTGTGTGGTATCGTTAATGCTAGCAAAACTCCAGCTATAGTAGCGTGAATACCTGAGTTATGAGTAAAGTCCCACAACAAAATTCCAATTAATAAATATGGTATCATTGATATGATGTTCTTTCTATTAAGAATTATTAGAACTAAAATAGAAGCAGCTACTAACCCTAGATATTTTATTTCTATATTTCCTGAATAAAAGAAAGCTATGATCAAGATAGCGCCAAGATCATCAATAATTGCTAAAGCAGTTAAAAAAACTTTTAAAGAAACTGGAACACGTTTACCTAATAAAGATAATACTCCCAAGGAAAAAGCAATATCAGTTGCTGCAGGAATAGCCCAACCATTAAACCTTATCGTATCATCGTAATTAAAGTAAATATATACTAAAGCAGGAACAAGCATTCCACCAACTGCTCCAAT
>Ga0209359_10000378_pt1 | contig 10962 bp, 10 predicted proteins | sample MarorgKNORR_S2LV_FD_188224 | JGI IMG/M metagenome (GOLD analysis project Ga0209359, IMG submission 188224) | Marine microbial communities from the Southern Atlantic Ocean, analyzing organic carbon cycling - Surface_A/KNORR_S2/LV (SPAdes) (version 2) | ecosystem: Environmental > Aquatic > Marine... | reverse complement strand
AGTTGGGTTGCCACGATACTTTTTGGGATTGATAGGTTTATAAATCCCAGAATACGCCATAAATATAATTGTACCAACATAGGTATTTAGCGTGTCAATTAATAGTTTTCTAACAACAATGAATGCCAATGGCGGAATGTCAATGGCAAATAACTTTCTAGTAAAGTTCGATGTACCAGGTACTGGTAACTTATTTGCTTTCCTTTGTGATGAAGCACAGTTACCAAATGTAAACGCAGCAACTGGAACAATAAAAGGTAGATACATGGGTGAGGGTCAAGTAAACTACCCACATACAAGAGTATTCACAGAAATGCAGTTAGGATTTCAATGTGATGCTTCTATGACACCGCTATTATTCTTGAATCAGTGGTTTGGACAAATATTTCCAGAATATGCTGATGGTGGTGATGCTGGTAGTGGGTTTTATTCTCCTGTGGATGAATCTCCAGGTTCTACACCTTCTGATGCAAGAACAATTATGAGACCAAAAAATAGAACAGTTCAATTAAATTACCCAGATACTTATTGTAGAAACATATATGTAACCAAGACAGAACTAGGTCCTAGAAGAGATGGTAGTTTAAGAACATCAATGACTTATGTCATGGAGAGAGCATGGCCATTTGCAATTGATGCGGTTCCCTTACAATTTGGATCTGCATCTATAACAAAGGTAACAGCACAGTTTTATTACAGCAAGCATCGTATTGTTTACCATGACCCTGTTTCACAATCAAATATGTCAAAAGAAATAGAGAGACTAAGGAAAATAGCAGAGGATGCAGAGAGAGATTATGATGACCCAGAAAAACTTTATGGTCGTGGTCAATAGCAAAATTGATTTTTCAATTCCATAAAAGCGGGAAAAAATTTCCCGCTATTTTTTTGTCTGAAAAGTCTGCTAAATATAAATATGACCTTGGAGTAGATATTATGGCATTGCCAACCATGGACTTACCAACGTATGACTTGGAAGTTCCATCAACAAAGAAAAAGATAAAATTTCGCCCATTTCTTGTAAAAGAAGAAAAAGTGCTACTAATGGCACTAGAAAGTGGAAATGATGAAAGTATTAGAAATGCTGTATTACAGTTATTGAAAGGTTGTATATCATCAAGAATAAAACTTGAAGAATTAGCAACTTTTGACTTAGAATACATTTTCTTGAATATTCGTGCAGTATCAGTTGGAGAAGTTGTTGAAATTAATGTTACTTGTCAAGATGATGAAAAAACACAAGTTAGATATAATTTGAATCTTACAGATGTTAAAGTTACATTTCCAAAAGGACATAGTAACAAAATTATGCTAACTGACACTACTGGTGTTATAATGAAGTATCCATCATTTAACAGATTCGTGGAAAATCAATTTCAACAGAAAGATGTTGACGATGATACTGTTTTAGATATAATTGCAGAAAGTATTGATCAAATTTTTCAAGGAGAAGAGGTATTTGACTCATCTACCACTACACCTAAGGAATTTCTTCAATTTGTAGAAAGTTTGACAAATGCACAATTAGAGAAACTTCAAACTTTCTTTGAGACTTCTCCTAGACTTGAACACAAGTTTAAGGTTAAAAACCCTAATACTGACGTTGAGTCTGATTATACAGTGTCTGGATTAGCAGCTTTTTTCGGATAGCCCTCTTTCATAACACGTTAGAGGGGTATTACAAGACCAATTTTGCTTTGATGCAACATCATAAATATAGTTTGAGTGAAATTGAGAATATGATGCCATTTGAGAGACAAGTATATATTTCTCTCTTAACGCAATACTTAGAACAAGTTAAACAAGAACAACAAAAACAATAATGGCAAGTGGAACCGTTGGATATACAGATACTAGAGGTAATAGAGATTACACAAGTATCATCGCAAACCAAATTGGAAAGCGTTTAAAAGAAGCTTCCGATATGGCATCGGATGAACGTGGATATGCAGAACAGAAGGCAGACGATGGTGGAACATCTTTATCAGAAGCAGGGATAGGTAGAGGATATTTTTTTAAGAGAGCCCTTGGTTCAAGATTTGGCGGTGATGCAATCGCTAGAACTAGGGGCAGAATGGGAGCACAGGGTGCTGGTAAAAACCCTGCTGCAACATATAAACAAAGATTTCGTGGTGGATTTGACTATAAAGTAACCAATGAAGTTTTAACTGATACAGCACCTTTAACAGGTGCACTTGCAACTGGACTTCGTGGTGTAGAAAGTGGATTAGATCAAGTATCATCAGCAATAGAAAGACAAGACAAGACTTTGCGTAGTCTTGCACGTAGTCAAGTTGATATGGCAAAGGCAATCATGTTTAATGGTTATCTTTTCCAAATGTTTGCAACTGAGCAAAAAAGAGAAAGAGAAAGAAGGTCTGCTAGAAGAGAAGAGAGATCTATAGAGGGTGGTCAAGTAGACCAATTATCTGGTCGTGGGATGATCAATATCACACCTCCTGGTGGAAGTGGAGGTGGTGGTGGTTTTAAAAGTACATTAGACTTGGGTGACGTTGCAAGAAGGGGACTTAAACGAGCACTACCTCAAGGTGCAAAAGCCTCAACCACTGCTGCTAAGGCATTGTACGGTCCTAAGCAAGCGTCTCAAATAAAAAAAGGAGCATCAATAGCATCTAAAGGATTGGACATTGGTAATGTTGCTGTCAGAGGAAATAGTTTTATGAGACCAATTACCAAAGGTATGGTCAACATGGGAACAAAGATGGGAGGTGTTAATACAGTAACCAATCTTTTAAGAGGTACTGAAAAATTTGTGGGTCCAGGTTTTGCAAAAACGATTACAAAGGCATTTGGTGAAGGTGGTAAAGGAATTGAAAATGTAAAAACTCTTGCTAAGACACTGGTTACTGCTAATGCTATTATGGGTCCAGTATCTGTTTTAGAACATGCAATGCCTAAAATTACTGGTGATCATATAGGATCTATATCTACTGTTGCAAAATCAGGAGGTAAAACTAAAAAACTTGCAGATACTGGTACAGTAATTGCTGGTGGTGCAAAAAATCTTGATCTTGTAACGCAGAGTAGTGATTTGATGTCTGCAGCAAAAACAGCAGATACTGTTACTGATGGTGTATCTACTGCTAAAACTCTTGCAACTGCTGCAGACGCTGGTGCCAGACCAAATATGTTAAAACGATTTATTTTTGGAACTAAACCAAAAGGTTTAGTAAAAGGTAGTAAACTTACTAAAATGTTGATTAAAAATCCTGCTGGTAAGATGTTCTTGAAGAAGTTACCTCTTATTGGTGCTGTCGCTGGTACTATTTTCGCTGCTCAACGTTTGATGGAAGGAGACTTTTTAGGAGCTGGTTTAGAACTTGGTTCTGGTATATTAGGTGCTGTAGGTGCTGCTCCTGCATCACTTGCTGTTGATGGATTCTTGCTTGCTAGAGATTTTGGAGCAGTTCCATTTGAAAAAGGTGGTATTGTTAAAGGAATGAGAGGAAAAGGATTATTTACAATGCTTGGTGGTGGTTTACCATCAGTAGTTGGAGAAGGTGGATCTGATGAAGCAGTTTTACCATTAAACAAAAAAACTTTCCTTAGTTTTGGAGAAGGTTTTATAGATGCTATTAAACAGAATAAGACTGAATATGCTAAAATAACAAGCATGGGTGTTTTTGCTGGTATTGGAAATGCAAGATCAGGTGGTTTATTTGATGGTTTAGTTGATAGTGTAGGTGATACTATAAGTAATGTAAAAGATAGTGTAAGTAATGTTTTACAGAAAGTAAATCCAGCAAATTTATTCAAACCAGATGCCAATGGTAAGAATTTTTTCCAGAGAATTGGATCTGGAGTTACCAATTGGTGGAATAAAGGAATGAAACCAAATGAAGGTAAAATGAGTTGGAAAGATTTAATATCTGATGATTGGAATCAAAGGCAAAGAACTCAAGGTGCTGGTAAAGGTAGTTGGAATCCATTTAGAGGAATGCCAGGTTATGGTACAGTCAAAAACTTTTTAACTGGAAAACCAGGTAATGAGATAGCGGGTGGATTTCAGACAGGTCCTACACCTCTGATTAGACAAAGTGTTTTAAGAGGTGCAGGATTACTAATGAATCCAAAAGCAGCGATATTAGCTGCATTAATGAAACCAACAGCACTTGCCGATGGGACACTTACTGGTGTAACAAATAACATGGAATCAATGAATTTACAAAATCCTAACAATTTACTACCAGCTATGGCAACTGTCATTAATAATAACTACTATCAAAATGGTGCTAATGGTGGTGGTGAGAGTAGAGATGAAACTCTTGGACAAAGTTTCAATGTAGATTTAGAGAAATTTATAACAAATTATTCTATTATGGCTAAGTAATGGCAGAACAACATCCAAACCAAATATTACTATCAAAATGTATTATCAGAAAACTCAATGATGAGGGGGGAGTACTTAAAGAAAAACTACTTTCAACTGATATGATTATTAGTTTTGATTTTATGGAGAGTATAACATCTCCATTTGTATCAGGATCTTTACTAATTAGTGACTCAAAAGATTTTCTTAACACTTTTCCTATACAAGGTGGTGAAGATGTTTCTGTTTCTATGGGACATACTTTTGATGACAATCCCATAGACTTTAATCTTAAAGTGTATAAAGTCGGTGGTAGAGTTGTAGACGGTAAAAAACAAGTTTATACTTTAATGTTGGTTTCTGCAGAAGCTATAATAAATGAAAGTTTTAAAGTACAAGATCCATTAGATGGTAATCCAGAATCAATAATCGTTAAATTACTAAGACAAAAATTAGGTACAAGTAAAGAAATATATTCCGAACCATCAAGATTTAAGATAAGAATGATACCTGGTAATTTAAGAGTATTTGATATAATAGCAAAACTTATAAAAAAATCAGTATCTACTAAAACTACATACAAATCAAAAAGTCCATCAAGTACAGGTAAATCAGAACAACAGATAAAAGGCAGTGCTGGTTTTTTCTTTTGGGAGACCAACAGAGGATATAATTGTTTTTCAGTTGATGCTTTATGTGATGTTTCCGAAAAACAAGTATTTGCTGCTGATAAATTAAACTCACAATCATGGGGTCCTTATGTTGAAACAATAGCAAATGTTGAGTCAACACAAGATTCAAGATTTAATATAACATCATTTAATTATACTTCTGAAGTTGATGTCATGTCATCATTAAGACTTGGTAAATATTCTACAAAAATGATATTTTTTAATCATAGCACTGGTGCATATGATGAATATGTTTATAAAATTAAGACCAGTTATGATGATATGGCACATCTAGGAACACAGGGTACAGCTTCCTTAGCACCAGGAACAGATGTAGATGCATTATTGGGTGACGCATCTGGAAATCCTGCTAGAGTTATGTCTGCTGTATTGGATCCTGAGACATGGATTGACGCTGCAGATGTAAGTGATCCTGATGATGAAGGTGTAGAGAAACCCACAGAATACGCAGATTGGACAAAATATTATGCTGCACAGTCAGTTGCTAGATATGATTTACTCAGAAATCAAGAAGGAACATTAAAAATTCCCTGTAATCCTCTTATTTGTGCAGGAGATAAAATTGATTTACGTTTTCAAAGTAAATTATCAGATACATTGCAAACAAAAAAAGCATATGACACAGAGTCTAGTGGAATTTATCTTGTTAAAGAAGTCACACATACGTTCAACTTTGTTAACTCAGGCACTAGCGGAAAAGGATATACTACGATAAGATTATTCAGAGATTCTTATGGATCTGATCTAGAACCATCAAATTATGGAGAATAAATAATAGTGTACATACTGTACGGAGGAAAACACAATGAAAACAATTGAAGACCATATTCAGCACGATAAAGAAATTCTTGCTGATCCTAAAACATCAGAACCCATGCGACATCACATTGAAGATGAGTTGCATGATTTAGAAGAGTATGTAGAACATCATAAGTCAGAGATTGAAGGTGGAGATCATCATGACCCTAATGTATTAGAGGTATTTTGTGATGTACACCCTGATGAACCTGAGTGTCTAATATATGACGATTAAAAATGAATGATGAAGCATTATCACGATTAATTCCTAGTCATAAAATAGGTAATGATGGATTATCTTGGTGGGTAGGTCAAATAGAGGAAACTGCGTCAGACACCAAAGGAAAAGGTGGTTGGCGATATAAGGTTGCGATTGTAGGAGAGCACCCTAAAGAAAAAGACCTCGTAGAAACTAAAAAACTACCTTGGGCAACCGTGATGATGCCTGTCAATGCACCCTTTATGCCTGGTAATATTGGTGGAGCTTCCGCTCAACTAATACCAGGTTGTTGGGTCATTGGTTTTTATTTGGACAATGACAAAACAAAACCCATTATTATGGGTTCTATTGGACAAGTGCCTGGTGCTACTACAGTCAAGAATGAAGTAGACAAGGACGATGTTGATTCTAGATTTAAAACAGGAACAAGACTTGAAGCTAAATTTGCTGTAAATCCTGATAAAGATGGAGATGACAACTTAACTGAAACAAGAGATTTAGTTGGTGTTTTAACTGATGGCACAAAAAATGAAAATGGAGTTAGAGTAGATCTTGGTAATAAAGTCGCAGTTATAGAACAAGAGGATTGGTGCACAGAAACTGCACAAGCATGTAAAGAAAAGAAACTTAAAGACAAGATAAAATCAAATCTTGGTCAATTTCTTTTTAATGTGCAAAATAATAATGGTAACATAGGAGATTTTTACGTTGACAAGTATACTGGAGGACTTTATAAGTCTACTTCAAAAGCAAGGAAAAACATCAATAAGATAATTTCAATTATTAGAGAGTTTATTGCAGGATCTAAAGGATACATAACAAAACTAATCAGAGATGCAGTTGATAAATTAGTAAAATTCCTTTTAAGACCAAATAAAAATGGAAATGTATTGACAGGTGTTACTGAATGGGCAAATAAAATGCTTAAAGATCTTGGATGTAAAATGGAAGATTTATATCTTAGAGTTGCTGAGTGGTTGACAAATCTTTTAATGAGTTACATCAATCAAATCTATCGTGCTGCTATTTGTCAGGTTGATGAGTTAGTAAATGGTATCATCTCCAAAATATACCAATTAATGAATCAATTGCTTAATAGTATTCTAGGTCCTCTACAAGATATCTTAGGTGCTATTGCTGCTCCATTTAACGTGATTGGAAAAGCGATTAATTATATTTTAAATCTTTTAGGAATTAGTTGTTCTGGAACTGATAGAAGTTGTGATGAAGTTAAGGAAAAATGTACAACTGGTGAGGAAAAAACAGATGATGATGAGAATTTCTTAGATAGATTGTTAGATCGTATTGATAATTTGTTTGGGGATACACCAAGAGATTATACACAGTATACTTGTGATGAAGCATATACTGGATCTCCGTTAACAGTAACAACAGTTGGATTTATAGGTGGTGTTCCTAAACTTCCTACAGATACAACAAAAGAACCTAAAATCATATATGATATTACAGATGTGGAAGTAGAAGAAGGAAGTGCTGCTCGTTTTACTGTCACTAGAAGTGGTTTTACTGGTATAGCATCATCTGTTAAAGTACAAACACTAGCAAATCAAGGGAGTGCTACTGCTGGCACAGATTATCTTGCTGTAGATGATATATTAGGATTTGCCCCTACCGAAACTGAAAAAACTTTAGAAGTTCAAACTTTAGTAGATCTTGAAAGCGATGATAACGAAGTTTTTTATGTAAAATTAACATTAAATTCTCCAGAAGGCAATGATGTAAAAACAATATTTAAGAAAAACATAGGTGTTGGAACTATAGTAGAGAGAGATTTGAAAGAACCATATGATCCATTCAATCCAAACCTTGTGGATCCATTTGCAGATATTAACGAAACACCTGATATAGACGGGTTTCCAACGGGAGATGGTGATCCAGATCCAAATCCAACATTCAATGTTGTTGCAAATAGAAGAACAGTTTCAGAAGGAGAATTTGTTATATACACAGTTACAACAACGAATATTCCAAATGGATCTATACTATACTACTACTTAACTGGTGATAATATAACACCTTCAGATATTGTTGGTAATTCATTACGAGGACAGTTTGTAATTCAAGATAACGAAGCAAAAATTACTGTAGGTATTAGTGATGATAAAGAAATTGAAGATGAAGAAACTTTGACCTTTACACTTAATGGTAATGGTGCATCTGTCGATGTTCTTATCATTACTGACACTGATCAAAGTATAGGTGATTCTGATGAAGGTGTTGGTGATGATACATCTACTGTCTATGAAACTTTTAGACCACCAACTGTAAATACTATCAATGTTATAACTGATAATAATGGAGGAATTATAGAAATTCCTGTAGATGATACTGGTGACGCATGGGCAGAACCTCCTACTGTATTCATTGCTGGTGAGGGAATTGGTGCTACTGCAACAGGATTGTTAGATGGTAATGGATTCTTAACTGAAATTAGAGTTAAATCACCAGGATTTGGTTATAAGAAAAATCTCGCATCGGATAATGATGTTAGATGTATTATTGATGCATTTAGTATTCTCAGTCCTGGCAGAGGATATACAAGTGCTCCAACAATTCTTGTAGATGGAGAAGAAGGACGTGCGGAAGCAATAGTAAAAAATGGTTTGTTAGTACAAGTTCGTGTATTAGATAGAGTAACAACTTATGCTGAGTTTCCTCCTATTACTATTAGAGGTGGTGGAGGATCTGGTGCTAGATTAATGCCATCATTAGCATGTCTTGATACAGAGGCACTATCTAAAGTTGGATCTACTAAGATTGGAACTGGTCGTTACGTTGATTGCCCATGACAACTCCAAAGCAACAAGAAAAAAGCGTATTCTTTCCCGCTGCTGATTATCCAGACGATATTTTTCAACAGACGACTCCTGATGAGAGTCAGGAACTAGGTGATGGTCCTCGTTTTAACACCCTTATGAAGGGTTGGAGAACTAGATCAGAAATTTACGAAAGAGTATTTCCAGACGAAGAAACAATGACCTTAAGGATTGATGGTCCTAGAGGTGGTGGTTGTTTTATGTCATTTCGCAATGATGGTGGTATTAGAATAGGCACAGGTCCTGAAAATACAGAAATTGCTGGAAGTGCTGTACTTGGTCTATATTCAGAAGGTGGCACAAATCAAAAACACCTTGGTGCTTCTTATTATGAATATAATATGGGAGGAACAGAAAGTAAAGGCAAAGCATTAAGCGTTCTTGCATATGGTGATGTTGTAGAAGAATGTATAGGTGGTCAACATAGTATAAAAGCAACAAAAATTTTAATAACAGCAACTGATCAATTAGAGATTGATGCACAAAATATATTGATTGCAGCACAGGGTGATTTACAGTTACAGGGTGCTAGTGTTAACACTATAACTGTCAACGAGAAAGATATCGTAACAGGTCAGAAAATGTCTTTTGGTGCTGGTGAAGAAACATTCATGCAATTTGATCCTCGTGCACAGGTTAACATAATATCACCAGGTAGTATAAACATGAGAGCAGCACAAGATGCTGTCATAGGAACTCTTGGTTGTTTACATTTAGTTGCTCTTGGAGGTCCTGGTGCTTTAATTACTAATAGAGCAGTTGGAATGAGTTTGAGTACCAGAACACAATTTGCTGCTGGAGGTACTGCAGCAACAGAAATAATTTCATCAGGATTTACTACAATAAAAGGTACAGGTGGAGTCGAGGTTAGCACAGAGGGACTATTAGACATGGCGGGTACATCCTCTGCTATGATTACGTCTGAGGGTGTCATGGATGTTTCCGCAGCAACCCTAAATTTAGATGGTACAGCAGCAGTAAAGATTACTGGTGCAATGATATTCTTGAACTAATATTAGTTTTTATTATATCACACATAAGATTTACTATGTCAAGGTTCCATCAAAAGCTTGACAAATATAGATTTAGTATTATAATATACAAGACAGGACTCGAAAGATCGTAACCCTGCGAAAAGACTCACATGTCGGTGTAGTCTCACATCCGCAGGAATAATATATCTTGCGAGAAAAACAAAAACAAAAATGATCAAATCAACAATCGCAGCACTTGCTGCAACCCCTCTTCTTTTCTCTGGTGCTGCGTTTGCAGGTCCTTACGTTAACGTTGAAGCAAGTGGTTCATATCCAGATGGAGCATATTCCTCAGGAACATGGGAATTCCAACTTGGATACGAAGGTACAACACCTAATGGAATTGACTGGTATGTATCAGGTGGTCCTACAACAACTCACACAGAAGCTGATGACAAATTCGGCGACACTGAGTTAATTGGATACATCGGTGGTGGAAAGGCAATCAACGATAGCGTAGGAGTATACGGAGAACTATCTGGTGCTACTAACGTAGATGACATAGATTGGTCTGGAAAGGCAGGACTTAAGTACACTTTCTAACTTTATAATAAACGCAAACGTTCTTAGACCTCTACATAGTAGGGGTCTTTTTTATGCTATAATGATATGTAAATCAACATATAACTATTGGTTATACTATAAATAATTTTTAGTTATATCAGTGGTATGCTCTCAACACAATATCGTCTTCGGTTAGAAGGCATCTGCAAGGACATTGCATCAGGATCAGAAGTAAGTATGGAAGATATGATATGGGCACAGAAACTAGCAAAAGCAAATACATCTGCTAGAGGTATGTTAAGTCAAGCAAGGAGGTTAGCAACCGATGAAGATGGATCTTGTTTAAAATTTCTAGACATAGGAGATCCAAGAAAAGACAAAAAAGGATTTAGTGGTGCTGATGACATAGCAGAGTGGTTCAGAAATGATAAATCTGATGATTGGAGGCAACGAGATTAATGTGGGAATTTTTTAAGTGGGCATGGGATTTACCGTGGAGTGAAGGTATTCCTTTACTTGGTTGTCTATTTGCATTCTGGTACGGAAA
>Ga0209359_10000376_pt1 | contig 10972 bp, 12 predicted proteins | sample MarorgKNORR_S2LV_FD_188224 | JGI IMG/M metagenome (GOLD analysis project Ga0209359, IMG submission 188224) | Marine microbial communities from the Southern Atlantic Ocean, analyzing organic carbon cycling - Surface_A/KNORR_S2/LV (SPAdes) (version 2) | ecosystem: Environmental > Aquatic > Marine... | reverse complement strand
ACAATCAAAAAACCATAAGTCGTCTTTAATATCTAATTCAGCCTTTAAGGAACCTTTTTTAAAAGTTCCATTATCATCATTAATTTCAGTTATTCTATCAAACATGAGCATGGGCGGAAGTGGTAATTTTGCATTTCCTGGACCAAATAAATTGCCATTACCACATGTTATTAGATCTTCATAAGAATACGAATTTTTTTTCATAAATTTTGAGACCCTTAATACTTGATTTATTGATAATATAATATAATAATTGTTTAGAATTATTATAATTAACAATGAATTTATCCGCTGATTTTGTTGAAAAATTAAGAAACTCGGGTTTAAGACCCACCAAACAAAGGCTTAAAATTTGTGAAGTTTTGTTTAATACTGAAAAAACTTTTCATTTTACAATAAATGATCTATCAAAAATTATTAAAGAAAAAGTCAATGAAAAAATATCTCTAGCTACAGTGTACAATACTGTCCATGCTTTTAAGCAAAAGGGTTATTTAAAGGAAATTTCAATAAATAGTGACAAAAGCTATTTTGATACAAACACATCTATTCATCACCATTTTTATGACGAAGATACAAATCAGCTAATTGATTGTCATCAAAATGATATTGGAAATATAAATATAAAAAAAAACGCAACAGGCAAGAGGGTTAATTCAATAGAAGTTTTAATTAAAGTTGCGAACGATAATCATAATTAAATTAAAATTTTATTAAATTATCTGTTAAAAGATAGCTTAGAATAATTCTAAATTGTTGACATATACATTAGAATCATTATAAAGTATTTTTTATGAATACCCCTGAAATCATTTTTAAAACAAGAATAGGTGACAACCAAAATCTAGGAGGCGGATGCTCAATAGGAGGAAGTTGGAAAGATCTTAAAACTACAGATATATTTAAAGGCAAAAAAGTAGTCTTATTTTCATTACCTGGAGCATATACACCAACTTGCTCATCACAACAACTACCTGGTTATGAAGAAAAATATGATGAGTTGAAAAAATACGTAGACGAAGTTTATTGTATTTCTGTAAATGATTCTTTTGTTATGAATGCTTGGTTTAGAGATCAAAATATAAAAAAAGTAAAACCAATCGGTGATGGTGAGGGAAAATTCACTAAAGAAATGGGAATGTTAGTAAACAAACCTAAACAGGGTTTTGGTATGAGATCTTGGAGATATTCAGCATTTATAGATAACTGTAAAGTAGAAAAATTATTTGTTGAAGATGGTAAAAATAATGAAAGTTCTGACAATGATCCTTTTGAATTAAGTGATGTAGATACGATGTTAAATTATTTAAAAAATAAAAACAATTAATTTACCTTATATTTCCCCAAATGTTTTTTTTGTCTATCCAGCCTGAAAACTTTTCTGTTTTAATCCTACACCAATTTATTTGACATTTTTCTACAATTAATAATCTACCTTTTTTTATTAATGCTATTGGTTTTGCAAAAGTAGTTGGTTCTTTAAATAGAACTTTATCATTAATTGCAATAACAGAATTATTTTTTTTTAATTGAGAAATATGAATCCATCCACTGTTTTTTTCAAAGTCAACTATTCTTCTAAAGTTCTCTTTTTTATCTATTTGTTTTATTGGAAGATTAATTTTTCTGTAAACATATTTAATATCAGATTCAAAACTAGGCCCATAACGAACAAAAACTTTACTTTTTTTTAATGATAGAAAAAGCTCATCAGCCTGGCTGGATAAAATTGGAAGTGAAACAAAAAATAAAATACAAATTATCTTTTTAGTCAATTTTATTTACACTTTCTTTTTTTAGTAAGTTTTACTTTTCTGAAGTTTAAATTTAATAAATCAAGAATTAAAATAAATCCATTTAAATTTTTCCCTATCTTTAAAATTTTTTTTAAAATTTCATTAGCCTGAATTGTTCCTACAATCCCAGCAACGGTACCCAAAATTCCTTCATATTCACAATTTAAAATTTCATCCGAAATAGTTTCCTCTTGATAGAAACATCTTAAACAAGGGGTTTTTTTATCATTAAAATCAAAAGTAAAAACATGACCATCAAATTTACTAATAGCTCCGGTTACAAGAAATTTTTTATATCTTAGGCTTAAATCATTTATTAAGAACTTAGCTATAAAATTATCAGTACCATCAATAATATAATCATATAGTTTAATTATTTTTTCAAATCTATTTTTATTTAATTTAAAATTGTAAGTATTAATTTTGATTTTAGAGTTAATATTTCTTAATTTCTTTTTCGAAACTTTTACTTTTGATTTTCCTAAATCACTTCTGTCATACAAACTTTGTCTATGTAGATTTGAAAGATTAACAATATCATGATCCACTATTCCTAATGTGCCAATGCCAGCCCTTGTTAGAAATTCAGCAACTGGGCAGCCTAATCCCCCCATACCAATTATTAGTACTTTTGAACTTAGAATCTTTTCTTGTCCTTTAGCACCTATATTTTTAAGAATAATTTGTCTTGAAAATCTTTCAATTTGACTTTTATTTAATCTTAAACTCATTTGCCAGTTGAGCCAAATCCACCATCTCCTCTTACAGTCTCGGGTAAATTATCTGTTTCTTCAAGACTCATTTTACACACTGGAGTTAAAATCATTTGAGCGATCCTATCTTTATGGTTTATTAAAAAGTCATTATTGCCATGATTAAAAAGTATTACTTTAATCTCACCTCTGTAGTCGCTATCAATTGTACCTGGTGTGTTTAAAACACTTATATTGTTTTTTGCTGCTAAACCTGATCTAGGTCTTATTTGAATTTCAAATTCCTCTGGAAAAGCAACAGAAATTCCAGTTGGAATTAAGCACGATGTTTTTGGTTTAATGTTTATAGATTTTTTTATAGATGCCATTAAATCCATACCTGAAGCTCCTTTTGTTTTGTAAGAGGGAAGTTCTACTGAGGAGTCTAATTTTTTTATGAGAACTTTTATCATTAATTTAATTGATTTATTATTCTATCAACTATCTCATCAGATATTTCAGATTTTCTTCTATAGGTAAGTCTTTCATTTTTAGTATTTTTATCTTTATAATGAATTGTTACTTCATTAAATTCAGAATCAAATCCAATATTTTTATTTGACACATCATTTGCAATTATCCAATCACAATTTTTATTATTCAATTTTTTTTCAGCATTATTTTCAATCTCGTCAGTTTCAGCTGCAAATCCTATAACTAGATCAGGTCTCATGGAATTATGATTTGAAACATAGTTGAGGATATCAATATTTTTCTCCAAATTTAAGTTAAGATTATTTTGTTTTTTAATTTTTTTTTTTAATTTGTTCTTAATTTTAAAATCTGCAACAGCAGCAGAAAAAATAGCTACATCAACAGGTAAATTTTCTTGAGTAGCAATTAACATTTCATTCGCAGTTTCAACTTTAACTAACTTAATATCATTTTCAATTTTTAAATTAGTTGGACCTGATATTAATGTTGTCTCAAAACCTTTTTTATTTAAAGATCTAGCTATTTCATAGCCTTGTTTACCGCTTGATTTATTGGTGATAAATCTAACTGGATCAATATATTCATTTGTTGGGCCAGCAGTAACTAGTGCTTTAAATTTCTTATTATCTTTTTTTTTTAAAAAGTAATCATCTACTACATTTGCAATTTTTATTGGATCAGACATTTTTCCCTCTCCATATTCACCACATGCCATATCACCAATTTCAGGACCAATAATTTTATATTTAAATTCTTTTAGTTTCTTTAAGTTTTGTTTCGTAGATTTATGTTCCCACATCCTAACATTCATTGCTGGAGCTAAATAAATACTTTTGTTAGATGCAAGAATAACCGTTGATGCTAAATCATCAGTTAATCCTTGAGCTAATTTAGAAATAGTATTAGCAGTTGCTGGAGCAACTAAAACTATATCAGCCCACCTTGAGAGAGCAATATGATCCATCTCAATTTCGTTTTCAACACTAAATAATTCACTATAAACTTTACCTTGAGAGAGAGAAGTAATCGAGAGTGGTGTAATAAATTCTTTGGCACTACTTGTTAAAATTGTTTTTATCTCTGCTCCATTCTTTTTAAAAAGCCTTATTATCTCAAGACTTTTATATGCAGATATTCCTCCACAAATAATAAATAGAATTTTTTTATTTAAAAGATTTTTCATTGAAGAATTAAAATACCAATAGTCCAAGAATTACAAGACCTAAAAAACCAATAATAGATTGGTTTCTAAAAGTTATCATTTCAGATTTTTTATTATTTAAAGCCGTATAAGAATTTGAGCTTTGAGGTATTTGACCACTAGCTAAAAATGTTAAAGCTTGATTAGCTTTATCCATAATTTCAGGAAATTCAGGCAATCTTTTAATAACTTCAGAAGTATTTTTTATTGTTTCATTAAAATTATTTATTGGATCTTTTGTTTCTTTTAACCAACTTTCAAGAACAGGTTTCGAGGTAATCCAAATGTTAGTGTTAGGATTTAGCTTTCGCGCCACCCCTTCAACTACAACCATAGTTTTTTGTAACATCAATAATTGAGGTTGAGTTTGCATGTTAAATTTTTCAGTTACGTCAAATAATTGTTTTAATAATTTTCCTCCAGATATATCTTTAACAGCTTGACCAAATATTGGCTCCCCAATTGATCTTAGAGCTTGTGCTAAATCATCAATTGGCACATTATTTGGCACTAATCCTGCCACTAAATGAACTTCTGCTACTTTTCTATAATCTCTTTGAATAAAACCGAATAAAATTTCTGCTAAAAAACGCTTACTAACTTTGTCTAGCCTGCCCATAATTCCAAAATCTATAGGCACAATTTGCCCACTATTATCAATAAAGATATTTCCTTGATGCATATCAGCATGAAAAAATCCATCTCTAACCGCATGTCTTAAAAAATGTTGAATTATATTTTCTGCAACTTTATTAGTATCTATATTTTTCTTTTTTAATTCTTCAGTTTCTCTAATAGAAATACCATCTACCCAATCTAAGGTCATAACATTCTCACTTGTAAAATTCCAATAGATTTTTGGAACCTTAAATCCAATATCATTATTTGTATTTTCAGCGTATTCATTTGCAGCAGCAGCTTCAAATCTTAAATCCATTTCAAGATTAGTAATTTCCTTTAAAAGAAATACGACTTCAACAAGCTTTAGTCTTTTAGTTTTTTTTACAAATGACTCAACAATGAAAGCAAATAACATTATTGCATCTATTTCTTCATTAAATATTTTTTTTATATCCGGTCTTAAAATTTTTATAGCTACTTCTTTAATTGTGCCGTTATCATTAATTTTTGCTTTATGTACTTGAGCAATAGAAGCTGCAGCAACAGGTTCACTTAAATCAATTATAGAATTATAAGTATCACTGCCTAGATCATTTTTAATTATATCTTTTGCTTTATTGATAGAAAAGGCAGGCAATCTATCTTGTAAATTTTCTAGTTTTTTAGATAAATCTTCTCCTATAATATCTGGTCTTGTTGCCAAAAATTGTCCAAGTTTGATAAATGTAGTGCCCAAAGACTCTAAGGAACTAGAAAGTCTCTCACCCTCATCTTTATTTATGTAATTCTGCTCTTTTTTAGAAAATGAAAATGATAAAAGTTGAAATAGTATTGTAATAGCTAGAGGTGGTTTCTGAAATTTTGAAGCTATATTTAATATATCTGATTTAGCAACTTTCCTTCCAATCTTAAATAAAGTTATAATTTTTTTTATCATTAAAATTTCCATCCACTATGGATTGACACAATTCCACCAGTAAAATTTCGATATGAACATCTTTGTAATTTATTATTTTTCATTAAATCAATTAATTCTTCTTGATTAATAAATTCCTCAATACTTTTGATTAAATATTCATAAGGTTCTTTTTGACCAACAATAAACTCCCCTACAATTGGAATTAATTTAGAGTAATTTTTATAAATAAAATTAAGATTTGAATTTTGAATTTTAGAAAATTCAAGGCATAGAAATCGACCACCTGGCTTTAAAACTCTGTAAGCTTCAGAAATAGTTTTATTCAAATTTTTAGTATTTCTTAAACCAAAACCTATAGTGTAAAAATCGAAAGAATTATCTATAAACGGTAGTTTCTCAGCACACGAAATTACCCAATTAATATTTTTATACTTAGATAATTTTTGCTTACCTTGATTAATCATCCCTTTATTTGGATCAACACATGTGATTTCAGCATGTTTATTAGTATTATCTAAAAACAGTTTTCCAATATCACCGGTACCACATGCAACATCAATTAATTTTTTGTTCAATGATGGATTCATCATATTAATTAAACTTTTTTTCCAAAATCTATGAATTCCCAAAGACATGAAATCATTCATTAAATCATATTTATTGTAGACTTTGTTAAAAACACCCTCTACTAGACCTTTTTTATTTTGAAGATATTGTTGCATAAAAAAAATTATATATTCAATATAGTGTGAAATGCCAGAATTACCAGAAGTAGAAATTGTCAGACAGTCTCTTAATAAAAAAATTAAACAAAAAAAGGTAAAAAAAGTAATTGTTAGAAATAAAAACTTAAGATTAAAGATACCTTCTTATTTTAAGAGCTATATTCAAAATCAAAAAATAATAAAAGTAGGAAGATTTTCTAAATATTTAATTTTATATCTATCAAATGGTACTTATTGTTTAATTCATTTGGGTATGTCAGGTACTATACATATAGTTAATAATAATTTGTCAAATAAGTTTACTAACACAAGTTTTTATAATTCCCCAAGACTTCCAAAAAAACACAATCATGTAGAATTATTATTTGATAAATTTAAAGTTATATATAACGATCCAAGAAGATTTGGTTTTTTTCAAATTATAAAAAATTCTTTAGAATTAAAAAAAAAATTTTATCATTTGGGCCCAGAGCCATTTGATCCAAAATATGACTTAGATTATGTTTATGATTATTTTAAAGGAAAAAATAAAGATATTAAAAGTTTTCTTCTTGATCAAAAATTTGTATCTGGAATTGGAAATATATATGCAAGTGAGATTTTGTTTTTAAGTAAAATATATCCATTTAAAAAGGCAAATACTTTAACTAAAAAAGAGTGTCAAAAAATTATATTAAATTCAAAAAAAATACTATTAAAAGCTATTTCTTTTGGAGGCTCAAGTATAAGAGACTTTAAAAATTCATATGGATTAAGAGGTAAATTTCAAAACGAATTTAAAGTTTATCAGCGAGAAAGTAAAAGATGTAAAAATTTAGGATGTATAAACCTTATTAAGAAAAAAATAATTTCTAATAGATCAACTTATTTTTGTGAATTTTGTCAAAAATAATCAATTATTTTATTGACCGCTATAATTTCACAAGTTATACCCCTGCGGACATGGCAAATACTAAATCAGCAATTAAAAGAATAAGAAGAATTTCTAAGCAAACGGCGGTTAATAAAGCAAGAAAGAGTAGATATAGAAATGCTTTGAAGAAGATGAATCTTCTTATTCAAGATAAAAAGAAAAGTGAGGCAATAAAGTTTTTACCAAAACTTAATTCAGAATTAATGAAAATTGCTAAGTCTGGTATAATAAAAAAACAAAATGCTTCAAGAAATGTTTCAAGAATTACTAAGAAAATTTCTTTAATTTAGACTTAAAGTACCAATCCCAAATTGCAAATATTAATTACACATTATATATAAAAATTTTTTATAAATTTACTATATTTAGATTTTCACAATTTTTTTAAATATTTATACAATCTATGAATGATTCAATCTATGAATGATTCAATTTAAAATTTTAATTTGAAATAAAATATAAAATTTTCAAATAAAAATTTAATAAAAACTACAATCATAGATTTTATTTTTTTTATTATTTATTTATTATGTTGTTGCAAATTTTTTTAAATCGTTCTAACTGAGGCATCCCTATTATTATGAATAAATCTATAAATACTGATAATTTTAATAATTTTACATCTGAAAAATTTAACTGGGCCCAGGTTCAATTTGAAATGAAAAATAAATTAGGATTAGATGTTTATGAAAGTTGGTTAAAAAAGATTTCATTTATTGATGAATTTAATAACTATTTATTACTTTCCGTGCCAACAAGATTTATTAGAGACTGGATAACGTCTAGATATTTGGATCAAATTTTACAAATAATTAAAGTTTATAAAAGAGATATAATTAGAATTGAATTTAGGATAGTAGAATATGATAGTAATTCAAAAGAGTCTTCGGTAACTGAAAAACCATTTGAGAGATCTGAAAATATCTCTTTCATTAAAGATTCACAATTACAATATAATAGAATAGATCCAAATAAAAGATTTGATAACTTTATAACTGGATCAAGTAATAAACTCGCATACGAGGCTTCATTAAAAGTTTCAGAAAATATGTCTCATTATAATCCTCTGTATATTTATGGTGGAGTTGGGATGGGAAAAACCCATCTTTTAAATTCAATCGGTTTTGAATTAAAAGATAATAATAAAATTATGTTTATTTCCGCTGAAAGATTTATGTATCAATTTGTTAAATCTATTAAATCAAATGATATGGTTAAATTTAAGGAATATTTTAGAAATACGGACATTTTATTGATAGATGATATTCAGTTTATAAGCGGGAAAGAAGCAATGCAGGAAGAGTTTTTTCATACTTTTAATGCGCTCCTTGATAAAGGTTCGCAAATAATTGTATCAGCAGATAGACCACCTAATAAATTATCTAGAATACAAGAAAGAATTAAATCTAGATTTTCCGGTGGGTTAGTGGTTGATATTCAAAGACCTGACTACGGACTAAGAAAAGAAATAGTAAAAAAAAAAACAGAAGAATTAAGCAGTCTTTATGTAGATCAATTACCAGTTTCAAAGGAAATTCAAGATTTTATAAGCAACCAAGTAACAGAGAGCATTAGAGAATTAGTTGGAGCCATTAATAGAGTAGTTTCTTTTTCTAGAATTTATAAAAAAGATCCAAATCTAGCAGAAACAAAAATTGTTTTAAAAGACTTATTAAATCTTGGAGAAAATAAAGTGACAATTGATTTGATACAAACGATAGTTTGTAAATTTTTTAAAATTAGTAAAAATGAGATGTTATCATCTAGAAGATCCAGGTATCTTGTTAGACCAAGACAAACAGCAATATATTTATCAAAAATATTAACATCCAAGTCTTTACCAGAAATTGGAAGAGAATTTTCGAATAGAGATCATACTACAATAATTCATTCAGTTAAAACTATTGAAAAGATTAAAGAAAAAAATCCAGAGATGGTTGATAATATTAATAAGTTAAAAAATCAAATATTATATAATAATAAAGGAAATGAAATTTAACGTAAATCAACAAGATTTTCAATTAGCATTAAATTATTGCCAGGGCGTTATTGAAAAAAGAAGCACTTTGCCAATTTTATCTAATATTTTATTAGATGCTCATAATTCAAAGTTAACCATAACAGCAACTGATTTGGATCTTATATTTATCCATCAAATAAATAATGTTGAAGTTTTAGAGGAGGGAAAAACAACAACAGTTTCATCTACAATATATGATATTGTAAGAAAATTATCATCAGGAAAAAAAATTAATTTGACTTTAAATGATACAAATAAACTTCATTTAGAGTCGGAAAAGTCTATTTTTAATTTAAATTGTCTTAGCCATTCAGAGTTTCCTCTTGCAGATGAAAACTTTAACAAAAAAGAATTTTTAATTAAATCAAAACAACTTTTAAAATTATTAAATAAGTGTAAATTTTCAGTGTCTAATGATGAAACTAGACATTATCTTAGTGGAATTTATTTTCATCAAACGGAAGTTGAAGATAAAAATTATTTATCAGCTGTTTCTACAGATAGCCACAGAATGTCAATTTCAAAAACAAGATTAAGCGAAAAAATTGATTTTGAACCTATAATTTTACCCAAAAAAACTATTTATCAACTTTGTTCTTTACTAGATAATTATGAAGGAGATGTAAAAATTTCAAATGATAAATCAAAAATTAAATTTGAATTAAGTGACAGTATATTAATTTCAAAACTTATTGATGGAAAATTTCCAAATTATATTCAAGTAATTCCTAAAAATAATCATAAAAAATTAGAAATAGATTTAAAAGTATTTTTAAACTCTGTTGACAGAGTTGCATCAGTATCATTAGATAAAAAAGATGGTGTTAAATTTAAGTTATCTAAAGACACACTTGATTTATCAGTTAATAATACTAATAGTGGAGATGGTAAGGAGACTTTAAATGTTAAGTTTGACCATGAATTAGAAATTAGTTTTAATTCTAGATATTTAATTGATGTTGCCTCACAGTTGGATGGAGATAAAGTTGAGATATTTTTTAATGAAACTGGCTCTCCAGCCTTAATAAAAGATCCAGGAGACTTTGATAGTATATTTGTTGTGATGCCTATGAAGGGTTAACCTAATAAATCTAATTCTGAATAAATATTTTTTTCTAAAATTTTCAAAAATTCTTCTTTTGGTAATCCAGCTGGAATTGATTTTAAAATTGAAACTGTAATTATTCTGTTTGTGTTTTTAAATCCTTTTTTAGGCCAAACTTGTCCTGAATTAATTGCTACTGGTTGACATGCTATTTTTAGCTCATCATAAATTCTCGAAGCACCTTTTTTAAAGGGCAGCCTGTCATCGGGTGACATCCTTGTTCCTTGAGGAAATATTATTAATGGTCTATTTGAATTATTTATAATCACTGAAATATCATTGAAAAAGCTTAAATTATCTTTAGTAACTTTATTTCTTTTAATTGATATGGATCCAATTTTTTTTAAAAACCAGCCAAATAATGGAATTAATAATAATTCTTTTTTAAGAATAAAAACCGGTGAATTAAATATTGTTTGCAGATAAAAAGTTTCAAACATTGATTGATGAGATGAAGCTATAAAAAACTTTTCATTATTTATTAT
>Ga0209359_10000374_pt1 | contig 11034 bp, 9 predicted proteins | sample MarorgKNORR_S2LV_FD_188224 | JGI IMG/M metagenome (GOLD analysis project Ga0209359, IMG submission 188224) | Marine microbial communities from the Southern Atlantic Ocean, analyzing organic carbon cycling - Surface_A/KNORR_S2/LV (SPAdes) (version 2) | ecosystem: Environmental > Aquatic > Marine... | reverse complement strand
CCCACCTCTATCACCGTAGTCACCAAACGTCCTTTGCCATGCACGTGCAAATCTTGCTCTATCCTCAGAAATGACTTCTTTAGTTTTAAAAGTAGAATCATAATTCCAAAATGGAATTTTTACTCTTGGTACATTTTTTTCATTTATATGTACACCGTTTACAGTCGGGTCGCAACCGTCACCTCCGCCATTAAACTTTACATTTTTATAACTTTTCTTATTCAAAACCATACCCATTCGTGACTTTGTATGGAATCTAAATGGCGAAAAAAACTGAAATTTTCTCATAGATAAAGCTGGATAATCATTATATTTTTTCATCAATGTATAAAGTGAATCAAAATCTTTCTCATGAATCATAGTATCTATGTCCATTTTTATTACCCAGTCACCACTAGCTTTGTTAAAACCGTCATCAAACATTGGTCCAAAATCTGAAAACTCAAATTCCTTTTTAAAATTTTTACCAAGTATTATTACTTCATCTGCAAGCTTTTCGTAGCAAGCGATAGATTCTTTCCAAGGGTCCATTCTTTCTTCTGGTTCTGTGTATGAGGTGATTATCGATATTTTCAAACTAAAATTATCCTCCGAATCCTTCCAACCTTAATTTAATTACATAACTAAATTATTAATATCTTTTATCTCTTTTTTAACTAAATCATTTAAATTATATTTGTTATTGATTGTCTCAAGTGAGTTATTAACTAAATCATCATTACGCGTTTGACTAATTTTATCCATATGCATAATAGCTTCATTTAAAGATGTTATATTATTATCAAATAAAATTGAGTTATTGATGTTTAAAAACTCTAAATGGTTTTTTATTTTGCTTGCTATAACAATACAGCCAGCAGACATGGCTTCTAGTACGCTTTTTGGATTGCCCTCGTACACAGAGCTAGATATATAGAATTTATAATTTTGAAGTTTCTCAACTAATGTTTCATTATTAACTATTCCAAGAAAATTAACAGTTACATTTAATTCTTCTGAGAGTTTTTTTAATTCATTCTTTAATGATCCTTCTCCATAAATATCTAATTCATAATTTGTTCCTTTAATTGATCTAATAATCAGCTCGTAATTTTTTTGATTTTCGATTCTCCCGACCGAAACTATGGTATTTATTAAATTTTTATTTTTTGTTTGAATATTCTTTTTAGTATCAACCCAATTAGATCTAATCTTAATTTTTGAAGAATATTTCTCTGAAAAATTTTTTAATAAAAAATCCTTATCACAAAAACTAGTTACTGTATATAAATCACAATTATCTAAACTTTTCTTAGTTAGGTATTTAAAAAACAATTTTTTTAGTATATTTTTATTTTCATTAATAGAGAATTCAAACATGTCATAACCAGTTCTAATAATTAAAGGTATCTTAAGATTTTTTTTAAATAAATATGATACCCATGAACCTAAAAGCTGATTTTGAATAACCAACTCTGATTTATCTAATTTAACTTCTCTTAAAATTTTTTTAATAAAAAAAGATTTAATAAAATTTACAATCTTGTAATTAGATTTTTTAATATATTTGTATATAGAAACTACTTCAATAAAATCTTTTTCAATGTGCTCAAAATCGTTATCTTCACCATATGAAAATATTTTGAATTTGATTTTTTCATTTTCACTTTTTAGAGCTTCAAAATGTTTTATTTCTCTTGCTAATTGACCAGATTCACTCCAAGTTTTGAGAGAGTAGCCATATGTAAGGAAATAAAGAATCTCCATTTCTAATATTTTAACCTATATTAGGTTATGTAAAATGTATTTTATGATTTATAAAAATTTGTATAATTTTAAAACTTTTCTTACCTTTCAGAGAATTGCTCTATTTGCTACTCTTATGGGAAATAGTTAAAGTATGAAAATTGCCATAGGTTCAAAAATTGTACAAGGCCCTTGGGGTGGTGGTAATTTATTTACAGTTAGTCTTAAAAAATATTTACAAGAAAAACAAGTTAAGGTGTCACACAATCTAGTTGAGAAAGATATAGATATTATTTTATTAACAGAGCCTAGAATCGACTCATCTACATCTACCATAACTTTATTAGAAGCAAAACTATATAAGCGCTTTGTGAACAAAAATGTAAAGATAGTACACAGAATAAACGAGTGTGATGAAAGAAAAGGTACAAAATATGTCAATGAAAAAATGACTGATATAAGTAAATCAAGTGATTACACAGTTTTTGTGAGCTACTGGTTAGAAAGTCTGTATATAAATTTTGGTTTACTAAAGAAGAATTCTAAAGTAATAATGTCTGGCTCCGACTTAACAATTTTCAATAATATAAACAAAGTAGTTTGGGATAAGTCTCCAAAACTAAAAATTACCACACATCACTGGGGCAATAATTGGAATAAAGGATTTGAATTATACTCTCTACTTGATAACTTACTAGGCAAGCCAGACTTAAAAGAAAAGTTTAGTTTTACTTATATTGGAAACTTACCAAAAGATTTTAAATTTAAAAATTCGATACACAGACAACCACTTTTCGGTTCAGAGTTAGCTCAAGAGTTAAAAAAATTTGACTTATATATCACTGGATCTTTAAATGAACCTTCTGGTAATCATCAAATCGAAGCTTCATTATGTGGACTACCAGTTTTATATTTAAATAGTGGAGGAATTCCAGATTATCAAAAGGGATTTGGAACAGAAATTACAAATACAAATTTAGAAGAAAAAATAAATGAAATTTACAAAAATTATGACCATTATTATGAAAAAAACAAAATATTCCCATTTAATTCAGAAAGTATGTGTGCTGAATATTTCAAGTTGTTTCAAAATTTGTATGAGGAATCATCTACACGAAAAATTAAAATTTACCTTTATATTTATAAAATTTTGTTTAATTTAAAACTATTAATGCTTTACAAAAATACAATTGCACAAATCTATTATCAAATCAATAAAGTTAAAGAATAGTTAAGTAAGTGTTTAAAAAAAATAAAATACTTTTCAATATTTTTTTACAATATAATCAATAATGTAACTATGTGCGGATTTTTAGGTTCAATTACTTTTAATGAAATTTCTGATATTGATTTTGAAAAATACAATAAGCGTATTGAATGCAGAGGTCCAGATGAAAAAGTCGTTATTTGTAACAAAAATTTTGTAAATCCAAATTTATACCACAACTATACATTCAATAGACTTTCGATTATTGATTTAAGTAAAAATGCATCTCAGCCAATGCAGTCAAATGAATTTAATTCTCTAATCATGTTCAATGGTGAAATATATAACCATAAAGAGTTAAGAGCTTTTCTAGAACAAAAAGGAGTTAATTTTAAATCATCTCATTCTGACACTGAAGCATTGTTACTTGGCTTATCTACGATGGGTATGGATTTCTTGAAAAAACTAAATGGGCAGTTTGCTATTTTTTTTCAAGATATAAATAAAAACGAATACTACTTGGTTAGAGACAGGTTTGGACAAAAGCCTTTATATTTTGCAAACAATTCTGAAGGGTTTTATTTTGGATCTGATTTAATATCAGTGAAAAATTTATCAAATAATCACAAATTTAATGAGGATCAAATTAAAAATTTTATTAATTTTGGCTCATCAATAACACCTAGTTCTTTTTTTAGCAATGTTTTTTCTGTAAACCCAGGTGAATTTATAAAAATTTCTGTTTCAAAAGATAATTTTGAAATAAATAAATACAATTACTGGAATTTATCAAGCTTTCTTGATGATAAAGAATTTATAGATGAAGAATTTATTGACATATTTGAAGACAGTGTCGAAAAACGATTAGAAAGTGATGTTCCTGTATCTAGTTTTTTATCAGGAGGCTTAGACTCTTCAGCCGTTATTAAAGCTTTAAACAAAAAAAAGAGAAGTATTAATACATTTTCAATGATTACTAAATCAAAAATATTTAATGAAAGTGAATACATTAATCAAGTTGTCAAAAAATACAATACTAATCATACATATAGAGAAATTAGTGATGAATTAAGTTTTGAAAATATAAAGACAATTATTTCAAAATATGATGACATAATATATGATCCTTCACTTTTACCGACATATATTCTATCAAAAAATATTTCAGAGGATTACAAGGTTGCCTTGTCTGGGGATGGAGGCGATGAACTGTTATCTGGCTACGCGCATTACACTAACTTTCAAAATAAAAATAAATATCCTGATTATTTTATAGGTTTACTTTTTAAGCTATATCCTTCAATTTTTGGCACAGGAAATACTATTCTTAAAAAGTCTAATGACTGGAAGGAAGCATTTTCTTCTTATTATGAAGATAAAAAATTAATGAGCCTATTAAGCATAAGAGATTTTTCAGATTTTAGAGACAAATATTTGCACGAAATGGATGAAAGTTGGAAGTCTCTAATGATTACCGATTATAATTTTTTTCTAAATGAAATGATGCTTAAAAAGATTGATAGATCTTCTATGCTGAATTCATTAGAAATTAGATCTCCTTTTTTAGATCATAGGCTTGCAGAATATGTAGTTAGTCATAATTATTTAGTTAAAGGTGATAACTTTTCTTCAAAAAAAATAATCAAGAATTACTTATCAGAGGATTTTGATAACAGCTTTATTGAGCGAACGAAAATGGGATTCTCTATAGATATTAAAAATATAGTATCAGTAAATCAGGAAGAAATAATAGAAACTATATTATGCTCTCCGTTAGAAAATTTTATAGATTTAAAAAACGTTAAGAGATTAAAATTTTTAAATTCGAGGATGAATGCATTACGATTATGGAAACTATATTCTATAAGCATGTTCCTAGAGAACAACAAAACTAAAAGTACTACTTAATTTAAATAAAAACTTTATACTCAACTAACATTATTACGTCATACAAAGGTAAATATTTTGAAAGTTGTCATAACTGGTGCATCTGGACAAGATGGTATATTTTTAACAGATAAAATATTAAGAGAAACAAATGCAGAAGTTTATGCATGCACAAGAAAAAAAAATAATTTTGACTTTAAAAAACTTCAATATCTAAAAAATCAAGAAGATATGTCCAGAGTAAAAATAGTTGAATTAGATTATCTCAATTATGACGAAATTTACAACTTTTTAGCAGATGCTAAGCCAAATTTTTTGTATAACTTAATGGGTCCTAGTTCTGTAAAAAGTTTTATTGAAAATCCAATAAAAATGACAGATGAAACCCTAAATAGTTTCAAAAATATAACTAACGCTCTAATCAATACAAATAATTTTTGTAACTTTTATCAATCGTCTTCTTCGGAAATGTATGGGTATGATTCCGAAACTCCTTTTGACGAAATTTCGGAGTTTAAACCAAATACACCATATGCAAAAGCTAAGTTAGAAATACATAATGAAACCTTAAAATTTATAGAAAAATACGATTGGAAAATAATTTCAGGAATTATGTTTAATCATGAATCTGAATTCAGAACTTCAAATTTTTTAGTTATGAATCTTGTTGAAAACGCTATCAAAATAAAAAATAATAATAATTTAAAACTATCTATTCCAAGTTTGGAAATCTCAAGAGATTGGACATATGCAAAAGAAACTTGTGAAGGTATATTCCAATTAATCGAAAATAATCATTCTGGGACGTTTGTGATTGGGTCAGGTGTTGCGATAAGTATTAAAGACATTTGTAAATATATTTTTGAAAAAGTGGATTTAAATTTTGAAGATTTTATAGATGTAAATCCTGCATCTATGAGAAGTGGCGAACCAATTCATGTTCAAAGTAATCCAAAAAAAATAAGAGACTCAATTGGCTGGTTTGCAAAACAAAGCATTTTTGACATAATTGATAAAATGTTCTTTTACAAAAATTTATAAATTTATCCTAGAGAATTTTCCCAAATTTTTATTTCATCATAATCAACCATTGTATAATCAGGAAAATACTCTATGTCCTTCAACTCTTTTATAACTTTATCAATTTCATTAATCCTGCCCCATCTTGATGGTGAGACCAAACATGATTTAAATTTTTTTATAATTTCTAAATTTTGTTTTTCAATAGGAAGTTTGTTGAATGTATCAATCCACATCCAGTCAACTTTGTTTACCAAGTTTGAGGATGTCTTGATGTCTTCAAACTCTGAAAATCTCGTAGAAAGATACTGTCCTTTATCTTCATAGTTTTTAATTAAATAAGGAAATTCAATATCTAATAAGAAAAAGTTATCAATTTTATTCCTTTTTAATGTTTCTATTACAATATCTTCTATTCCAGAATCCTTTATATTTGCCACAAGAATTTTATGACTATAATTCTGTAAAAATTTTTCAAACTCTGTGCTGCAATCAGAAGGTTCGTGACATAATACCAACTTATTATTCCTAATTCTTAGATCAAGCTCTATTCCGTAATTAGTTGGTATTTTGCTTAACTTTTCTTCTGTATTGACCTTATGAACTATATATTCCACACTACAATTTTACAATATGAGCGAAACTTTTCTTAAACTAAGAAAATTGAATGATATAAATCTAGAAAAATCTTTAATTTATATAAACTACTTTTCACTAATCGTATTAATTTATGTAATTTTTAGATTATTGTTCATTGCATTTTTCCAAAATAGCTACGAACTATTATTTACAGATGAAAGAATAATTATCAATGATATATACAACGTATGGAATTTAGATAATGAGTTTGATAGATACGGTAATGTAGAAAATCAAACTTTGAAAAATGTTTTATTAGTAATAACTGAGATTGTATATGGAGGTGATCTTAGGTATGGAAGAATATGGTCAAATATCTTTATTTTTTTACTTGGACCTTTTTCACTAATAAACGACCAGGTGCTTATTACTGCTGTTAGGGTTTTTACAATTTTTATTTATTTTATTTCTATAAATTTACTTATAAATTTATTTTTAGATAAAAATTTAAAGTGGTTTTATTTACTACTGTTTTACTCCATACCAGGGGCATTTTATTTTAATATTGTCCCAAAACCAGATCCTTTTGTAATACTGTTCATTGCTTTTGCTCTTTTATCAATAAAAAAAGAAAATTTTAATTGGGCATTATTTTTACTAGGTGTAGCAACCGGAGTAAAGGTAGTAGGAATATTTGCATTAGCTTTAGTTGTTATATATCTATTACTTACTAATAAAATTAAAGTTAAAATTTCTTCTTTCTTTAAAATTTTACTATTACCTTGGTGCGGTCTTATATTTGCAAATCCTATACTTTTAATTCCACCTTTAAATATTGGGTCTCTGCCAAATTTTTATAAAATATACTACAACTGGATAAACTCACAGTCCTTATACGGACAAGAAGAAAGATTTAATATTAACCATTTAACGCTTTGGTCAGACAGTATAAGCTTACAATTCTCATTTAATTTATTAAAAAGTTCTGTATTTACATTTTTTCTAATAATTATTGTTTTGTATGTTGCGTTGCAGCTAGTTAGAAATAAACAGTATTTGATTTTTACTCTCATAACTATCGGAGTAAGCCATCTATTTTTTATTTTCTTGTCAGTTGAGAGACAATGGTTAATGTATTTAAATTTCTCATTTATTTTTATATTTATTGGTTTGATTTACTTTATAACTAACACCTCTAAAAGAAAACATTTATTAATAATCTTTTTGTTTTTTACGGTAATCCCAACTGGAATTTACAATTTAAATGACTCTTTTTCTACAAAAAATCTTGAGGACACGACTGATATACAAGATATTGAACTTGTAATAAATAAAATAAATACTCTCTACAAATCAAAATCTAATAGTTTCAATATCGTCTATTGGGATCCAAAATATGGCATGGCAAGAAATAATGTCACTCATGTAGGAAGCTTCGAAATAAAAGAGCACTGGGAATTTAAAAACTTGAATGACACTTTACAAAAAAGTGATTTTTATATAACTAAAGTAACAAAATTAAATAACGATTTTCTTTTTGATACTGCGGGAGAATATTTTATCTATTACAAAAATAATTAAAAAAGTGTGTGTATTTGCTCTTAATTTTTAATAACTTTTGATTGATCTTTTGATAATATTCGCATCAAATTTTTTTTATTATTATAGAATTTACCAACAGGTATGTAGTCATCTATTTGATAAGAGTGGACATCAACATATTGCTTGTTTATCATTGTGGGGTTTAGGTGTTCCTCTAAAAATAAATTTGAATGATAAAAATTTTCAAGCTTTTGCGACATAAGTGCAGCTGAAATAGGAAAACCGCTAACACCAGAAGTTGCCAGATTTTTGGCATTTAATAGTATATTAAAATCCTCTTCAAAAGTTCCTGACTGAATATAAAATCGTTTATCTTTTTTTAAATATTCTAAAACAGGATTGTTATGAATCTTCCCACAAACAACAATGACTTTTTCAAACTCTTTAGATATTTTTAAGAAGTAACCAAGTGGATTTTGAGTATAAAGACTGTGCCAATCTCCATTGAAAATATCACCTGTTCTTATATGTATAACTAAGGTGTTCTCTTCAATATGTATGTCCTTCTTTATTGTTAGTTTTTTATAAAGATAGTTTTTATTAAAATCATGAATTTCGTCTATATATCTTATTTTTTCATTTTCTAAAATAGGAAAGTCATTTTCTTCATTATTAAAATAATCATTTCTTTTATTGAAATTTGTTTCTGGTCTATTAAAGTAAAAAAATCTATATTTCTTTTTCAAAAAAGACAATCTTGAACTGTTTTTATCTTCGATAATTTTAAAATCTTGAAAATACGGATGCTCAATTGAGAAAAAGTTGTATTTATTAAATTTACAATAAAGTGCACCGAGAGATAATTGCTGAACATGCGTAGCAAAAGCAACCATACTGGAATCACCAGTAAAGTGAGAAATTGTGAAGTTTGAAGTAGGTATGTATCTATTAATCATGAAATAGATTCTTGGTTCGAACCTTCTAAGGTTACTTAAGTAGTTTTTAACCATTAACAAATTCTAATCGTTTGGTGCTTTCAAATAGTAGAACCATTTAAACAATTTTTAATCAAATATCAAAAACTATAAAAATTTATTGGAAAATGTGACAAAAAAGTTTGAAAATTGTATATATAAATTACAAATAGAATTGTTAGTAAGAAATTGTATTTTTTTAAATCTGAATACTTTAATTTTTCAAATTCTATTGAAGCCATAAAAACAATTAGATGAAACATTTGAATTATATAAGTTGATTTAATTGTGTCACCTGTACTAACAGGGTACGAAATAGCAAAGATTAGAAAGCCAAAAAAACTAAATAAAACTCCATAATTAATGTATTGAATTATTAAATTTTTTTTATTTTTTTTAAATGTTATGACATAATAAGTAAGAATTATTACCGTAGTTACAATCGATAATGAAACTGCATTAGATAAATAGTCTCCAATTAATGCCTGATTTCTTCCAACATCTAAAAATCTGGATGTAAATGAAAAATAGCCCCAATAATCCCCCCATAAATCTGTATATAAGATAGATATATATTGATTGTCCAAATAAGGTCTTATCGGTTTTGTAAATATATATGTTAATTGATCTAAATTTGGTATATAAAAGTTTAATGGTTGATTGTTGATTGAAAATTTTGTAGGTTCCATATTAAATGCAGTAAAACTTCCATTATTTCTATATAAATTAAAATAAAACCAACTTGATATACCAGCACCAATCAGTGCACTAAGAGACCATGTCTTAAAATATAATCTTTTAAATTTATTTCTTTTTGAAAATAGTAAAACTATTAGTGGCAGAAACAATAAAAAAGCCCATTGTCTACTCAACGCTAAACATCCAATAATAAAACCTAAAGCCAGAACATTTTTATAATTAAATTCATAATTTGAATTGTCTAATTTTAAAATCCATAATATAAATAAGCTAAGAAAAAATAGTATATAGGGTTCACCTCTAATCATAGAGATTGTTCGGTAATTCACTGCAAGTAATGAAATCAATATAAAGTAGCTTGAATTAAGAAAATTACTTTGTTTAGTAAATTTTTTAAGTGTGTAAATATTTATAAAAATAGTTAAAAGATATAAAAAAGATTGAAATATTTGTGTAAAGTTTGCATAAATTGGCTGACATTCAGATAAATAATTACTACTTTTAATTATATTTCTACAAAAAACCTGGACTATTGAAGGGAAAAAATAGGCCAAAGGTGGATTAAAAAATTCCCTAGTTTCACTAGCACTGGGAATGTTAAAGTCATAAGGTAGATATCTTGCGATGTGATCAACATACAAAAAATGTGCTTCAGCATCATATCCAAGGGAAGGGCTGTAGTGAAAAATATTATAAATTAGAATATAAATTGTTGATAACATTAATAAATAAAAAATTGCATCAGAATACTTCAATTTTTTATTTAATAAAAACATTTAACTTCTTTAATATCTTATAGTCAGTTTATTAATTTATGAAAGATTATATTTATCTATATTGCTTTTTTGCTAGAAATTTTTTTTTCTTACTTATAATCAATGTATGTATTCAGTTGAGTGGTTATGTGGAGTGAAAAACTCACAACAAAGTTACAAAAATATTGATTTAAATGGAAACTTTATTTTTGAAAATGATCCAAACTTTACAGATATACAGCTTTGGGATAGACTCAACAGAACTCTTGTTGTAAATTCTTTTGATGAATGCGAACATTATGTTTTAGGAGGTTGGAGTTACACTCAAAACCTAAACATCGAACACTTTTCACAACTAGTAATTATTATTTTATTATCTTCGATGTTGGTGTTTAGAAGAAAGCACTTTTTCAAAAATTGAAAGTAAAATATTTTAGAAATATATTACTCATAGTATTAATTACCATCGTGCCTTGGTTTAATTCAAATTTTTTCGATGAAGTGAAGCCAAATGAAAATACTATTTTTAACGATACTTATTTTGAAATAAATCCTTGTAAGATTTCATTAGCTGAATTTATCTTTTTTGAAGAGAATCTGTCAAGATTTGAGTTTGTAAGTGATGTCTCTTCTCCAATTTACTGTT
>Ga0209359_10000372_pt1 | contig 11045 bp, 6 predicted proteins | sample MarorgKNORR_S2LV_FD_188224 | JGI IMG/M metagenome (GOLD analysis project Ga0209359, IMG submission 188224) | Marine microbial communities from the Southern Atlantic Ocean, analyzing organic carbon cycling - Surface_A/KNORR_S2/LV (SPAdes) (version 2) | ecosystem: Environmental > Aquatic > Marine... | reverse complement strand
CTTACTCATAACATACTGAGAAATCTGCCATCTTTCTTCAGCATTAACTTGACTTGCATGAGAACCCATTAAATTTTTCCCATACATCAGCACGTGATATATACTACCTTCAGAAATATCTCTATCTGCATAACTTGGAATTCCTAAAAACTTTTCTCTAGTCATTAAAATCCCTTGTCCATCTCCTTTTGAACCATGACATACCGCACAATAGATATTATACAATTCTTTGCCCTCTGATAGGTTATTTTCGTTTATTTCTAAAGGAGAAAGTAATTCCGTTTTTGCTAATTCATAACCTTCATTAGTATCTGAATACTCATAAGGTACCCAACCCCTAGGGATAGTACCTTCTACAGGGATTTGAGCTTCAATTCCATTAGCAAAAGCATCTGATTCTTGGTAGGTACTATATCCAACCGATTCATACATGTTTGGAAAAAACTGATAATTAGGTTTTGATTTATCAAAACACGATACTGTTAGAAGACTAAACAAAATCATAACACTAAAAAAAGTTATTCTTCTCATTATTTAGATTCTTTTTGATCAATTATGTTAACCTCTAATACATCTGTCTTTTTAACGGCAGCTTTTAGAGCTTTACCATCTCCATGGAACTTAATTTCGATTAAAAATTTGTCATCTGTTGTAGACGGAAGTGGATTTTCTGCTTCTTTAAAAGGCCAAAGTTTACTTCTTAAATAAAACGTTATTACCATCAAATGGGCAGCAAAAAATACGGTTAATTCAAACATGATGGGAACAAAAGAAGGCATGTTTTCAATAAATGAAAAACTTGGTTTACCTCCAATATTTTGTGGCCAGTCAACAATCATTATATAATTCATCATAAATATTGCAAAACTAAAACCAATACACCCATAAATAAATGATAAAATAGCCAACCTTGTAGGCTTAAGACCTAATGCCTTGTCTAATCCATGAACTGGAAAAGGAGTGTATACTTCATCGATGTAAAAATTAGATGCTTTTAAATCTTTGACAGCATCCATTAGTTTATCGTCGTCATCGTATACGGCATGTAAAATTTTATCAGCCATTATTTTTTATCTCTTAATTTTTTATAATTATCACCTGAACTTTTTAAAATTGTTTTTACCTCAGCTTGTGCAATTACAGGAAATGTTCTAGAATAAAGTAGAAACAGTACAAAGAAAAATCCAATAGTTCCAACAAAAATACCAATATCTACAAATGTTGGTGAGAACATTGTCCATGATGATGGTAAATAGTCTCTGTGGAGTGATGTAACAATAATTACAAATCTTTCAAACCACATACCAATATTTACAACAATTGAAATGAAGAAAGAAAAAAGAATACTTGTTCTTAATTTCTTAAACCACATTAATTGAGGAGAAAAAACGTTGCAAGTCATCATAGACCAATAAGCCCACCAATATGGGCCAGTCGCTCTATTTAAAAATGCATATTGCTCGTACTCAACACCTGAATACCATGCTATAAAAAGTTCAGTTATATATGCTGTCCCAACAATTGAACCAGTAATCATTATTACAATATTCATTAGTTCAATGTGTTGAATTGTTATATAATTTTCAAGGTTAGAAACCTTTCTCATGATTATAAGTAATGTATTTACCATTGCAAATCCTGAAAAGATTGCTCCTGCAACGAAATAAGGAGGAAAAATGGTAGTGTGCCAACCTGGAATTACAGATGTTGCAAAGTCAAAGGATACTATGGTATGAACTGATAGTACCAAAGGTGTAGCTAAACCAGCAAGAACTAAGGATACTTCTTCAAATCTCTGCCAATCTTTTGCTCTTCCTGTCCATCCAAAACTAACTAAGCTATAAATCTTTTTTTGAAATGGTTTTACTGCTCTATCTCTTATCATAGCAAAATCAGGTAAAAGACCTGTCCACCAAAAGACAAGTGATACCGATAAATATGTAGATATCGCAAAAACATCCCACAATAATGGTGAATTGAAGTTAACCCATAAAGAGCCATAAGCATTGGGGATAGGAAGAACCCAATAAGCTAACCATGGACGCCCCATGTGAATAATTGGGAATAAACCAGCTTGAATAACGGAAAATATAGTCATTGCTTCGGCAGATCTGTTAATTGCCATTCTCCATTTTTGTCTAAAAAGTAATAAAACTGCTGAGATTAAAGTCCCAGCATGTCCGATTCCAATCCACCAAACAAAGTTGGTAATATCCCAAGCCCAGCCTACAGTTTTATTAAGTCCCCATACACCAATTCCTGTAGAAATTGTATAAATCATACATCCTAGACCCCAAAGAAAAGCTACTAAGGCAATGGAAAATACAATCCACCACTGCTTATTTGCTTTACCTTCAATAGCAGCAGCAATATCAACAGACACGTCATGGTATGACTTGTTACCAGTTACTAAAGGTTTTCTTATAGGCGCTTCGTAATGAGATGACATATATTATCTTTTTTACGTATTTCTTACTTTAACTTGGTACATAACATTGGGTTTAGTACCTACACTTTCTAAGAGATGATACATTCTATCATCTTCTTTTAATTTTAAAACATTACTTTCTTCATCATTAATATCTCCAAACACCATCGCTCCAGTATCACATGCAGAGGAACATGCAGTTTGAAATTCTCCATCTTTTATCTCTCTACCATCAAGTTTGGCATCTAAAATGGTTTTTTGTGTCATTTGTATACACATTGAGCATTTTTCCATTACTCCTCTAGATCTTACAACCACATCTGGATTTAAAACCATCTTACCTAAGTCATCATTCATATTGAAATCAAACTCATTATTATTGTTATATAAGAACCAGTTGAATCTTCTTACTTTGTATGGGCAATTATTAGCACAATATCTTGTTCCAACACATCTATTATAGGCCATGTGATTTTGGCCTTGTCTTCCATGAGAAGTAGCTGCAACTGGACAAACAGTTTCACAAGGAGCATGGTTACAATGTTGACACATTACTGGTTGAAAAGCTACCTGAGGATTTTCAGATGGATCTTCCATCTCTCCGAATACTGAAAGAGAATCTCCTAAACCACTAATATTATCTTTTGTAATATTATCTTGAGAAAAAGTTTCTGCAGAAGAATAATATCTATCTATTCTTAGCCAGTGCATATCTCTTGACTTTCTCATTTCTGATTTACCAACGACCGGAACATTATTTTCTGCGTGACATGCAATAACGCAAGCACCACAACCAGTACATGAATTAAGATCAATTGATAAATTAAAATGGTGACCTAAAGATCTATCAAATTCGTCCCAAATATCAACATCTGGAGATGTTACTGGTGTTTCGATGTGATTCAAAGAGACCTGAGTCATATAATTCCATTCAGAAGATTTTTTTGTATTAAAAATTTCTAATGTCGTTTCTTTAATTATGTCTCCTCTACCCATTAAAGTATTATGAAGCTGAACACAAGCAAATTCGTGAACTCCTCCAATTGCTTCAATTGAAACATTCTGTATATTTTTAAAATCTTGGTAAAATTCAAAACCATTAACACCGGTTTGTAATTCTTTTTTAACACCATCTTTTCTTCCATAACCGAATGATAAACCAACTGATCCTTTTGCTTGACCTGGTTGTATGATAACAGGAATCTGAATAGACTTACCATTTAAAGAAACCATGGCAAAATTACTATTTAGAGCTCCATTGGAATCATTTGTATTTTCAATTCCTAAAACTTTGGCATCAGATTTAGAAACTGTAAGATAGTTATCCCAAGAAACTCTTGAAATTGGATCTGGCATTTCCTGAAGCCATGGGTTATTTGCTTGCTGACCATCTCCCATCGAAGTTTTAGGATAAAGTATTAATTCATAACCATTGTTACCAGAAGAAAGTAAATCTTTTATATTCTTTGATAAATCCTTGTTGATATAAATAAGATTTTTTCTAGATTTCTTATTTATATAAATACCATCATGAAGTGCTTGATTCCATGAAGAACCATTAAGAATGGAAATATTCCAATTACTTTTTAGTTCGTCGTAAAATGAATTTGTTGAACCAAGCCATTTCAATAAGACATCTTGAAACTGCAATGTATCAAAAAGGGGTTTAATTGTTGGTTGAACTAAACTGTAATTTCCTGATTTAATCTCAACATCACCCCAAGATTCTAAATAATGAGGAGTAGCAGCAACCCATTTTGAAAGCTTAGCAGTTTCATTATTATTCATTGAGAAAGAAACAGTAAAATCAATTGATTTTAATGCCTCATTAAACTTTTTGTTTTCAGCAAGTGTATATGAGGGGTTAACACCTGCCATAATTAATCCGTCAACTTTATTATTAGAAAGATCGTTTATTAAATTAGAAACTTTATTGTCATCTCCTTGTCTTGTAAGATTAAGTTTTGAAGTATTTAGGACTCTACTTTTAATTAACATGTTAATTTTAAGAGCAATAAGTTGAGCGTTAACATCGTCTAGTCCTGTAATAAATACACCTGAACTTCCTGCATCAAGTAAACTATCAGAAATTGTTTTAAGATTTGACTCAAGTTTATTCTCAAGAGTTACTCCAGTATTTTCACCTGAAATATTCTCATAAATCTTTAACAATGCTTTTATTTGATTCGATGGTTTTAAAGGTACACGAACATCCGCATTAGCCCCAGAAAGAGACATATTAGCTTCAATCTGGTAATGCTTGGACATTTTTCCATTCTTTGGAACTCTATTTTTAGCATATCCTTTAGAAAATCCACCACCTTGCCAATCACCAAGAAAATCTGCAGCAAGAGAAACAATAACTTGTGCTTTTTCAAAATCATAAGTAGGTAAGGCTCTAACTCCAAAACTAAGTTCAAATGCATCTAAAGCTTTTGAATCAGAAATTGCATCATATGTAATATGTTCAACATTAGGGTATTTTTTAGTAAAGTTTTTAATAATACTTTCCGTTGTTGGACTTGCAAATGTTTGTGTCAATAAAACAACTCTTTTGCTAGAAGCTTTCATAGCATCAAGCTGAGCTTTAACATTTAAATTAAATTGATCCCAAGAAATATCTTGGCCATCCATAGTTGGTCCCTGAATTCTAGAGCTATCGTACATGGACAAAACGGATGCCTGAACTCTTGCATTAGGCGTATTATCGTCAGACTGCTTATTCAATTCAATTTTTATGGGCCTACCTTCTCTAGTTTTTACAAGGACGTTTGCAAAATCAAATCCGTCTGAAATTGATGTTGCATAGAAATTAGAAATTCCTGGAATAATTTGTTCAGGCTGTACGACGTAAGGGATTGATCTATTTACAGGACCCTCACAACTAGCCAAAGTAGCTGCGGCAGTAGTAAAACCTAAATACTTAAGAAAATCTCTTCTATTTGTAGAAGAATCTTCTAAGCTATTTTCACTATTTTGAAAAGCATCAGCAGGTAATTCATTAACAAACTCATTATTTTTAAGGTCATTAATAGTGGGGTTGTCAGAAGACAACTCCAATTCACTTTTCCAATATTTCTTATGGTTTCCCATTCCTAATAATTGTTTTTTTTTTTAATAATGACATTTACCACATTCTAGTCCACCCATTTGAGCTATAGAAAGCTCTTCAACTCCATATTTTTTAGAAAGCTCTTCGTGAACTTTGGTGTAATATTCGTTATCCTTTACTTTTATGTTCGATTCTCTGTGACAATCAATACACCAACCCATAGTTAGTGAAGAGTATTGATACAATATTTCCATTTCTTCAACAGGTCCATGACACTTTTGACAATCAACTCCAGCTACTGATACATGCTGAGAGTGATTAAAATATACAAAGTCTGGAAGATTGTGTATTCTTACCCATTTAACTGGTTCTGTTTCACCTGTGTAAGATTGTGTTTCTTCATCCCACCCAACAGCTTTATATAATTTTTTTATTTCGTTAGTATAAAAATCTTTAGTATATCCTTTTTCTAAATCTTCTTCACCATTGTATTCAGCTATATTTTCGTGACAATTCATACATACATTCAAAGAGGGTATTCCAGAGTGTTTTGATACTCTTGCAGAAGAGTGACAATACTGACATTCTATTTGATTTGCACCTGAGTGAATCTTGTGTGAATAGTGGATTGGCTGCACCGGCATGTAACCTTGATCAACACCAATTTGCATCATGTATCCATAAGCAAAATAAGCACTTGAAAGCAGAAGCAGAATAACTGAAGTAAATATTAAAAATTGGTTTTTAATAAATGCTCTCCATATAGAAAATGATTGAGATTCTTTAACAGAAGCTTTTATACCATTTTTTTCAGCTATGTTTCTAAGTGTTTTAGTTACTAGAAAAAGAGTAACTATCAATACTGTTAAAACAATAATAAGCAGTCCTAGAACAATGTCATTAGTGATTGATGAACTATCTGAAGATCCAGAGTTAGTTGCAACTGTGGCAGTTGCAGCAACAGGTTCAGGAACATAATCTGTATAAGCTAAAATGTTATCAATATCCTCATTAGATAATTGAGGAAATGCATTCATAGCAACCTTGTTGTATTCTTCATAAATTGCAACGGCTTGCTCGTCTCCTGACTTAATTAATGCTGCGCTATTTTTAATCCATGAGTATAGCCATTCTTTGTCATATTTTGCAGAAACACCTTTTAGTGCTGGACCAATCAATTTCTTGTTAAGCTTATGACATGCCGCACAATTTGCATTATATAAAGATTTTCCCTTGGCGATATCAGGCTCTTGAGCTGATATGTTAAATGTAAATAATAATGCGAAAAATAAATTAAGCGCGAGGGGTGATACAAAGCTTTTTAGTAGTCTTGAAAACAGTTTCGATAAAGTTGTTATTCTTACGACTGACAATTGTTTAAATTGTATCAAAATTAGGGCACAAAAATACAACACAAACATGATATTTTAAACCTTAGTTATGTCTAATTTTTAATTTATAATCATTCTAAATAATTGTTTTTAAAAACCCCCGAAATTGTTCCTTTTTAAAGTTCAAAAAACTATATTTGTTTTATGAAAAAAACACTCTTTTTTTTCTTGTTTAGTATAGCAATGATTTTTAAAACATCTGCTCAAAATGACTCAATTATTATAAATCAAGATTCAAAACTTTCAAAAGTACTCGAATTAAAAAAAATTGTTAATCAAGAAGCATTTACCTCAGGGCAGTATACTGTTCAAATTTTTAGCGGAAACTTTAAAGACTACCAGGAATTATTAAATTCAATCAATGAAGAAAAAGAATTTGAAGAAGTATTTTTCAGTTTTGAAACACCTTATTACAAGATAAGAGTTGGGAAGTATGTTTCTAAAATTAAAGCTATAAAAGAATTAAAAAAGATTAAGAAAAAATATCCTTCTGCATTTATATTACAACCCAATTAACTACTTTATTTTCTTTTTTATTTCAACTTCAGAATAAGCCTCAATAACGTCTCCAATCTTTATGTCATTATAGTTCTTAATTTGAATACCACAATCATATCCTTTGGATACCTCTTTTGCATCATCCTTAAACCTTTTTAAAGAAGCTAAAGTTCCCGATGTTATAACGACACCTTCTCTTACAATTCTAATATTTGAGTTTCTGAAGATTTTTCCACTAGTTACCATACATCCAGCAATGGTTCCAACTTTTGAAATTTTAAAAGTTTCTCTAATTTCAGCATTTCCAGTAACCTCTTCTTTAAACTTCGGGGCTAGCATGCCTTCCATAGCATCTTTTAAATCATTTATTGCATCATAAATAATGGAATAGTTTCTTATATCTATTTCTTCTTTATCAGCAATTTGTCTTGCATTTCCAGTTGGTCTTACGTTAAATCCTATAATAATAGCATCAGAAGCAGAAGCAAGTAATACATCTGATTCAGTGATTGCACCTACAGCTTTGTGTATAATATTGATTACTATTTCGTCCGTAGAAAGTTTTTGAAAAGAATCAGTTAATGCTTCAACCGAACCATCAACATCTCCTTTAAGTATAATATTTAACTCTTTAAATTCTCCAATTGCAATTCTTCTTCCAATTTCATCTAAAGTTATATGTTTTTGAGTTCTTACAGATTGTTCTCTAACCAATTGTGTTCTTTTAACAGCAATTTGTTTTGCCTCTTTTTCATCACCAAAAACATTGAATTTATCTCCAGCTTGTGGAGCACCGTCTAAACCTAATATAGAAACTGGTGTCGAAGGACCAGCTTCATCAACTGATTTTCCTCTTTCATCCTGCATTGCTTTAACTTTACCAGAATGTTGGCCAGCCAGTAGATAATCTCCTATTTTTAACGTTCCTGATTGAACTAAAATTGTAGAAATATAACCTTTTCCTTTATCAAGATAAGCCTCAACAACAGAGCCGATTGCAGACTTATTTGGATTAGCTTTTAATTCTAAAAATTCAGCTTCTAATAAAACTTTTTCTAATAATTCATCAACACCTGTTCCTTTCAATGCAGAAACATCATGAGATTGAATTTTTCCACCCCATTCTTCAACCAATAAATTCATTGAAGAAAGTTTTTCTTTTATTTTGTCAGGATTTGAATTAGGTCTATCTATTTTATTGATTGCAAAAATGATTGGCACACCAGCAGCTTGAGCATGACTTATAGCTTCTTTTGTTTGTGGCATCACATCATCGTCAGCTGCAATTACAATAATAACTAAATCCGTTATTTGAGTTCCCCTTGCTCTCATTGCAGTAAAAGCTTCGTGACCTGGTGTATCTAAAAATGTAATATTTTGACCACTTTTTAATTCAACATTGTAGGCTCCTATATGTTGAGTGATTCCTCCTGATTCTCCAGCAATAACATTTTCTTCTCTAATGTAATCCAGAAGGGAAGTTTTACCATGATCTACATGACCCATAACAGTTACAATTGGAGCCCTAGGCAATAAATCTTCAGGTTTGTCTTCCTCCTCTTTAATAGAATCTTCAATATCAGCAGTCACAAATTCAACTTCATAACCAAACTCATCAGCAACAATGGTTAGTGTTTCAGCATCTAACCTTTGATTCATAGTTACCATTATACCTAACGACATACAGGCAGAAATAATATCGGTAGACGTTATTTCCATCATGGTTGCAACTTCTCCTACAGTGATAAATTCAGTTACCTTAATAGTTTTCTTTTCAGCTTCATTTTGAGCAATGTCTTCCTCAGATTTTAATTTGTGGGAGTCTCTTTTTTCTTTACGATACTTAGCTCCTTTTGACGACTTACCTTGTAATTTTTCTAAAGTCTCTCTAATTTGTTTTTGAACCTCCTCCTCACTAGGCTCATTTGAAACTACCTTAGCTTTTGAGGTTTTATTGAAGTTCTTTTTGTTTTGATTAGTTGGTTTTACCGGGTCTTTACTGATCCTTATTCTTTTTCTCTTTGAAACGGCAGATTTCTTACTGGCACTTGGTTTTGGCTTTTCAAATTTTCCTAAATCAATTTTATCACCAACAGTTTTTAAACCACTTAATTTTTTATACTTAGTTTCAATATTTGTACTCTCTTTAGGTTTATCATCGGAGCTGTCTTGAACTGGTTTCTTTGGTTCAATATCTTTTGGTAAGTCTTCTTTTGGCTTTGGTTTGTTTAAACTATCTAAGTCAATCTTACCTAAATGTACTGGTTTTTTAATTTCAGTTCTTTCAATAAATGAAGCTTTTTTCTTTTGTTTTTCCTCAATCTCTTTTTCAATTTTGAGCCTTAACTCTTCCTTTTCTTTTCTCTTTTCTTCACTCAAGTCGTGGGACTCAACTTTACTAGATTTATCAGAGCTAAACTCATTTAAAAATAAATCGTACTGTTCTGATGAAATTTTTGTCGTTGGCCTCGCGTCTATCTCATGACCGTTTGCAGACAAAAACTCAACAGCTCTATCTAGAGAAATGTTAAATTCTCTCAGTACTTTGTTTAATCTTGTTAATTTAGTTTCACTCATATTTAAATATAATATTATTCAGAAAATTCTGCATTTAATACATTTCTGACCTCAATAATTGTTTCTTCCTCTAAATCTGTTCTTTTAATTAAATCTTCAACATCTTGTTCAAGTACACTTTTAGCAGTATCAAGACCAGCTTTTTTAAATTCTTCAAGAACCCAACCTTCGATTTCGTCAGAAAACTCTGTAAGCTCGACATCTTCCTCAGCACCTTCTCGATAAACATCAATTTCATAGCCTGTTAATTGACCAGCTAATCTTATGTTATGTCCGCCTCTTCCGATTGCTTTAGAAACTTGTTCAGGATCCATAAAAGCCTCCACTGTTTTATTTTCTTCATCAATTTTTAAAGACGATATTTTTGCAGGACTTAACGCTCTTGTTATCAGTAACTGAGTATTATTTGTAAAATTAATAACATCGATATTCTCGTTTCCTAACTCTCTTACTATTCCATGAATTCTAGATCCTTTCATTCCAACACATGCTCCTACTGGATCAATTCTGTCATCATAAGAATCTACTGCAACTTTAGCTTTTTCACCAGGGATTCTGACAACTTTTTTAACAGAGATTAATCCGTCGAAAACCTCTGGTATATCTTGTTCAAATAATTTTTCTAAAAATTTCGGAGAGGTTCTTGAAAAAATAATTGAGGGCTTGTTTCCTTTTAGCTCAACTGATTCAATCACTCCTCTTACAGAATCTCCTTTTCTGTAAAAGTCAGAGGGTATTTGACGATCTTTTGGCATAATAAGTTCGTTTCCATCATCATCAAGTAATATGACAACATTATGTCTTATATGATGAACTTCTGCGGTATAAATTTCTCCAATTAAATCAATGAATTGTTTATAAATTATTCCATTATCATGTTCATGAATTCTAGAAACAAGGTTTTGTCTTAATGAAAGCACTGTTCTTCTACCAAGATCAACTAATTTAACCTCTTCAGAAACATCTTCTCCAACTTCAAAATCAGGTTCAATTTTTCTAGCTTCTGTGAGAGATATTTCTTGATTATCATCTTCAACAGCCCCATCTTCAACAACAATTCTGTTTCTCCAAATTTCCAAATCTCCTTTATCAGGGTTAA
>Ga0209359_10000369_pt1 | contig 11100 bp, 10 predicted proteins | sample MarorgKNORR_S2LV_FD_188224 | JGI IMG/M metagenome (GOLD analysis project Ga0209359, IMG submission 188224) | Marine microbial communities from the Southern Atlantic Ocean, analyzing organic carbon cycling - Surface_A/KNORR_S2/LV (SPAdes) (version 2) | ecosystem: Environmental > Aquatic > Marine... | reverse complement strand
ATTATACTCATCAGCTTCCACAACAAAAGTATCTCCACTGCCAAGAGCTGAATTTGATTCTAGAGATTTGACTACGCCACCAACAATAATAGTTGGATCTAAATCTAAAGTTTTCAAAATACTTCCTACCATTGAAGTTGTAGTAGTTTTTCCATGAGTTCCTGATATAGCAACTGTAGAATTATTTAGTTTAGCTATTTCAGAAATCATTCTAGCTCTAGAATAAACTAATAAATTTTTTGATAATGCGGTCTGAAGCTCTGGATTGTCTTTCGGAATGGCATCAGAATAAATAACTAACTCAGAATCAGAAATATTTTTTTCATTGTGACCAATTTCAATATGTATTCCCATATCTATAAGTCTTTGAACATTTGGTGAATCAGAAATATCAGATCCAGTTACTAGAAAACCTTTATTTTTTAAAAGCTCTGCTATCCCACTCATTCCAATTCCACCGATACCAATGAAATGTATTTTTTTAATACTATAAAGCATATTTTTTCTCCAAAATATAGTCTGAAATCAAAGACAGTGTGTCAGGAATAGCAATATTCTTGAAATTGCTTTTCATAGAATCTAAAATTCTATCATTTTGAGATAAATTTTTTAATGAAGATATAAAAGTATTCTCATTAAAATCATCTTCTTCAATTAGCTTTGAACATAAATTATCTTGAAGAAATCTAGCATTATAATGTTGATGATTTTCAGACGAATATTTAAAAGGAATTAAAATTGAAGGTTTTTCAAATTGTATTAACTCAGCAATAGTCATTGCTCCAGATCTTGATAAAACTAAATCTACGTTTTGATACATTGCAGACATTTGGTTACAATAATCATATATAATAGTATTTTCTTTTTGTAAATGTTTTAAAGATTCGTAATTATTTTTTCCAACTATCCAAACAATATTGATAAAATCAAGCTTATCTCTCTCTAATGCAGTCTTAATTTTTTCATTAAGAAATTTTGAGCCTTGACTGCCTCCAAAGACTAAAAGGGTCTTTAAATGTTTTGAAATATTTAAATTGATATTATGATTATTTGAAAGAAGAACAGGATTGCCAGAATAAATATTGTTTGAAAACTTTAAATATTTTTTTGCATTCTCAAATCCTAAAAAAACTGCTTTTGCTTTTTTACTAAACATTCTTGTTACAATTCCTGGATATGAATTTTGCTCATGTAAAACATATGGAACTTTAAGTATCCTTGCCACCTGCAATGGTAAGAACGAAGAATAGCCTCCAGTAGAAATAACTAGATTAGGTTTTTGTTTAATAAAAAATATTAAAACGCTAAAAAACCCAAATATGACATTAATCATCACTTTTAAGTTTTCAAGCATAAATTTAAAATTGAGCTTTCTATTTATTCCAGAAATAGTAATAAGCTTATATTCAATATTTTCACTTTTAATTTTTAAATTTTCTATCCCTTTCTTAGCTCCGATATAAGAAAAATTGAAATCAGACTTTGAATTAAGATCTTTTTTAATAGCCATTAAAGGATAATAATGGCCTCCAGTTCCTCCGCCACATAGTAGAATATTCATTTTAGGCATTAACTCTCAATCTCCATCTTTTTACGTTTAGCTTTCTTTGAGCTTTACTAATATTTAAGAGTATTGCAATCATCATTAAGTTTGTAATTAAAGATGAGCCCCCATAACTAATAAAAGGAAGAGGAACACCAGTTACTGGGACTAAGCCTATTACTACTCCAATATTTATAAAAGCATAAATTGTTATGCTTAAACCAAAACCTATTGAAAGCATAATTCCAAAAATATCATTTGATTTCTTCGAAATTTGTACAGCTCTATAAAAAATAATATAATACACTAGCATTAATAGACTTCCTGCAATGAAACCTAACTCTTCACCAATTATTGCAAAAATAAAATCTGTATGAGTTTCTGGTAAATAAGAATATTTTTGAATGCTTTCTCCAATACCCATTCCAGATAATCCTCCTTGTTTTAAACCTATTAATGCTTGATTTGATTGATATCCTACAGAAGCTGAGCTTGCTGGATCAATAAATGATAAAATCCTACCTAATGCATAGTTTTTTTCATTTAAAATAAAAATTCCGATAGTACCTACAGAAAGAACACCTATAGTAGCCAATTGGATAAAGGATGCTCCGCCAACAAATAACATAGCATATGTAATGATTAGCAAAATCAGGGTTGTAGAATTGTCTGGCTGAACAATAATCATTAAAGCAATTGGTAGTATAGCTAATAAAGGATAAAAAATACCCTTAACAAATTGTTTCATATATTTATAATTATTATCAATGTAGCTAGCCAAAAATAATATTACAGAAAATCTTGCTATATCAGACGTCTGAAATGAAATAGGGCCAATTGACAACCATCTACAAGAATCTCCATTACATCCTTGCAATTGAGTGTAAACCAGCAAAAGAAATGAAAGAAATAATAAATAGGGAGATATAAATTGTAATTTTCTATAGTTAATTTTTGTGAAAAAAATAAAAATAAAAAATGCAGGCACAAGCTTGATCATTTGACTGACTAAAAAATATGTTCTTGATTCACCGCCAGTAATTTCTAATGATTTAACCCAGCTAGCACTAAAAAGCATAAATAATCCAAATGATATCAACGCAATAACAGATATGAATAATAATCTGTCTTGTTTTTGCTCTTTAATATTCATGCATAGAACCTTTCTATTATTTTTTTGAACTTAATTCCTCTTTCTTCATAGTTATTAAACTGATCAAAACTAGAACATGCAGGTGAAAGCAAAACAACACTACTTGAAACTGCGCTACCCACAGCATTATTAATCGCATCTTCAAATTGCTCAATTTTTTCGATTTCTATTTCTGAAGAAAGTGAATCATAAATTTTATGTCTTGATTCTCCATAAGCTATAATTTTTAAGATGTTTTTTTTGAAGAATAAAATTTCAGAAAAATCATCTTCCTTTGCAATTCCTCCAAGAATTAAAATTATTTTTTTTGAAATCGATTGAATTGCTTTTATTGCAGAATCAATATTTGTTGACTTTGAATCATTAATAAAATCTATACCGTTAATTGAATGAAAGCATTCAAACCTATGTTCTAATCCTTCAAATTCTTTGATCGCGTTACAAATATTTTCTTTTTTGATTCCAACTTTACTTGCTATTTCAGTAGCTACAATAATATTTGATATATTGTGTATACCTTTTAATGATATTTCATCAGTATTTAGAGTCATACTTAAATCATTTGAGCAAATTTTATTTTTATCAAAAAAGTAGTTACCTTTTTCTTCAGTGAGTGAGAATGCAAAAAGATCTAGCTTTTTATTATTAACTTTTTTGTTCAAAATATTATCATCATAATTAAATAGGCAATGACGTGCATTCTCAAAAATCTTCAACTTTGTATTAAAATACTCATCAAATGAACTGTATCTATACATGTGATCAACAGAAATATTAAGAAACGCTGAAATTTCTTTTTCAAGACCTGAACAGTGTTCAAGCTGGAAACTAGATAGCTCTAAAATACAATAATCATAATCATTTGTATCATAGAGTTTATTTTCTAATACTATTTTTGAGAATGGGATGCCAATATTTCCAGATTTTAAAACATTTTTTTCTTTACTAAGTATTGCAGTAATTAGTGATACTGTGGTTGTCTTGCCATTTGTACCAGTAATACAAATATTCTTTACATTCGAAAGATTTCCAGCAAATTCGATTTCGCTAATTACTGGGATTTTAGAAGCTTTAATTTTATGCATAATTTCAATATCATTTGATATTCCAGGTGATTTAATTATTAAATCTGATTTCAAAATCTCTTCCGAATGCATACCAATTTCTATCTCCGTACCTAATATTTTCAGATCATTAATAAACTCTGAGTTAACATTGGTATTTGAATCTGATATAAAAACTTTATAATCCATACTGGTAGCTAACTTAGCTGACCAATATCCACTTTTACCTAGCCCAAGAATACCAATATTTTTTGCTTCCAATATCATCGATTTTGTTTTCTTATATATGCAGGAACATCTAAATCAGCACTTTGATCAAAGTCATCAAACACTAAAGTCGGTCCATCATTTTCTTCTTCAAAAACCTCATTATCTAAAGCATTTTCATTTCTTTGATTGTAAAGTGTTGTATTTGAAGATTCCATTAGATCATTTGTATTTTTATGAAAATCATTTTTTTGAATTTCTTTTTTATAATTTACATCTTCAATGGGTGTTCGATTAAATCCAGTTGCAATGACTGTCACCTTTAACTCATCATCCATATTTTCATCAACTACACAACCAAAAATTAAGTGGACTTCTTGACCTGCCTCTTCATATATAAGTTTGGTAGCAGCATCTACTTCTCGCATCGTCATTTTCTTATTTCCAGTTACATTTACTAAAGCTGCTTTCGCACCTTTAATCGATTGATTGTCTAAAAGTGGACTACAAATAGCTTGTTGAGCCGCTAGAACAGCTCTTTCCTGTCCTCTCGCTGTTCCAGTACCCATTACTGCATCTCCCATTCCGCTCATTACAGTTTCAACATCAGCAAAATCAATATTTACATTTCCTTGTTTGTTAATTAGGTCTGAGATACTTTGTGCGGCTTGCAATAATACCGAATCAGACTCAGAAAATCCCTCTTCAAGAGTTGTATTGTAATCAATCACTGATAATAATTTTTCATTAGGTATTACAATCAATGTATCACAAAAGTTCCTCATTGTAGATATTCCCTTCATAGCAGCTGACATTTTTTTAGGACCTTCAAAATTAAAAGGTAGCGTAACAATACAAACTGTTAATATACCTAGCTCTTTACAAATTTTTGCTACTACAGGGGCTGCACCAGTACCAGTACCTCCACCCATTCCAGCTGTAACAAAGACTAAGTCTGATCCAGCTACAATAGATGATACCGCTTCTTTATCATGCATAATTGCTTTTCTTCCGATTTCAGGCTTAGCTCCTGCACCTAATCCTTTAGTTAAATCTTTTCCAATTTGGATTTTTGTTTCAGCTGGATTGCTATCCAAGTCTTGAGCGTCAGTATTTATAGCAATAAACTCAACTCCTTCCATTCCAGAAGTAATCATTCTATTTATTGCATTTCCTCCTGCTCCTCCAACTCCGAGAACCTTAATTCTAGCCTTTTGTGTTGAAAATTCATCAAATTCAAATAACATTATTATCTCCTTATTCTTTTAGCTCTGCTTTCAATATACAGATTGATTTTTTTTCTACCTTTGTTCCTGCCTCAATACTTTGACTAACAATTAAACCTCTTCCGCTTATTTGAGGCTTTATTCCTACTTTTTTTAATTCTGAAAATGCGTCTCTAACAGTTTTACCAACTAAATTTGGCATTTTTACATACTCAATTTTTCTTTCAAAGTTCTTCTGAATTAAGATTGGTTTATTTTTAATTTTTTCTTTTTTAGATCTTGAAATTGAAATCGATTTATCGATATTAATTACTCTATCCATAACAGATTTAAAAACTGGTGCAGCTGACATTGAACCCCAATGTAAATTTCTAGAAGCATCAGGACTGTCAAGAATAATTAAACATAACAATTGAGGGTTTTCTTCAGGGAAAAATCCAACAAAACTTGATCTAAATTCATCTTCAGAGTATTTACCTTCAACTAATTTTTTAGATGTTCCTGTTTTTCCTGCTACATTCCATCCTGATATAAAAGCTTGTTTACCACTCCCATGTTCAACCGTATGAGCAAGCATAGATTTTAATTTTTCTGCATTAGCTTGAGATAAAATTCGTTTTTTTGTGTTTCTTTGATTTTTAATAATTGTATCATCATATTTTTCAATTTTTTCAACGACATATGGCTTTAATAAAAATCCTCCATTTGCGATTGCTGCATATGACATTGCAATTTGCAAAGGGGTTGCTGATACTTCATACCCAATGGGAATACTATGCATTGAAGATAAGCTCCATTTTGAAGGATCTCTAAAAATTCCTGATGGTTCAGTAGATAAATCAAAACCAGTTTTTGTACCATATCCAAACTCTCTTGCTTGATTATAAATACTCTTTTTTCCTAAATATTCTGCAATTTTAACAGTTCCAATATTACTTGAATATGCCATGATTTCCTTAACATTGAGAACTGAGTGAGGCTCAGAATCTTCAATCATTTTAATATTATGAAAATTATAAGGTCCTTCAACATTATATTCGTCAGTTAAAGATATATCACCTTCAAGTGCAGCAGCCATCGTTACAATTTTAAAAGTTGATCCTGGCTCAATCAAATCAGTTACAATCTTATTTTTTTGGAATTCAATATCAAAATCACCTGGAAAATTAGGATTATAATCTGGAAGATTAACCATTGACAATATAGCACCAGACTGAGGATCTAAAATCAATCCCATTGATGCACTTGCACCCACTTTATCCATATGAGTAATTAATTCATCTCTTAGAATTGCTTGATATTCTTTATTTATTGTTAAAGTTATATTAGCACCATTTTTTGCTTCTTTTGATGGTAAAGTTGGATCAGAAATTTTCACACCTAGACCGTTTCTTTTTAGAAGCTTTGATCCACTTATTGGTTCAAGATATTTATTATACTTTGATTCTAATCCAGAAATACCTTTATCATCTATATTCGTAAAACCAACTATCTGTGATACCAAGTTATCTTCAGGATAATATCTCTTAAAACTTTTTTTAATAATTAAAGTATTAGGGTACTTCTTTTGAAGGTTTTCGCAATTTTTATTTGTTTTCTTTTCAAGCTCAACATAATCTCTTCCGCCATTAAGCTTAGCTAAATAAAGCTCTTTTTCTGTTCCAGTACAAGCAGATAGTTCATTTAAAAAATTATCTTTATTTATAATTTTCTTTGAATGAATACCTATTCTGTAAAAAGTTAAATTTTGTGTAAGATTTCTTCCATTTATATCAAAAAAATTTCCTCTGAGTCCTTTTACAGTTTCAACTTTGATCCCTTGTGGACTATTAAGTTTATTAATAATCTGAATGTTAAAGAGCCTAAAACCAAAACCTATCCAAACAAGCATAATAGCTATGTGAATAAAAATTATTCTATTTTTGAATTTTATATAGTTTTTAGTCATTAATTTTAATTGTTATGGTTTCAGGATTACTTGAAACCAATCCAATATCTTTCGCTCTCTTAGATATGACATCAGCTCGTTTCATTCTTTCAACTGAATTTCTTTTTATAGTTAACTCTTCATTAAGCTTGGCTAATGTTTGCTTATTAAAATCAATACTAGATTGTGCCTTATCAGCTTCAATGAATGCTGCTAAATAAACAGCTATCGTTAAAACCAAAATGACAAACATAAATACCCATTTTAAGTTTTCTCTTTTTTGTTTTTCAGCCTTACTTAATCGTTTTTTCCTAGCCAATTTTTTCTCCTACTCTCATTTTTGCACTTCTTGCTCTTTTATTCATATTTACTTCTTCATTTGAAGGTGTCAGCGGTTTCTTAAAAATCAATTTAATCTTCTTATCATGTTTCAAGTCTTTAAGTTTATGTTTAACTATTCTATCTTCAACAGAATGATAGCTAATGATTACTACTCTTCCTCCAGGATTAAGCAAATTGATAAAATTATCTAGGAATTTATCTAAGTGATTTAACTCGTCGTTTGCCGCTATTCTTAGAGCTTGGAAAATTCTTGAATATGTTTTTAATCTAAATTTATATGGTGTCACTTTATCTACAATTGATGTAATTGACATCACATTGATATCACTTTTTAAATCTTTAATTTTTTTTGCAATTTTATATGCATGTCTTTCTTCTCCAAAATCCTTAAAAATTTTTGTCAACTCTTTAAGATCGTGTTTTTTTATTATTTGTTCTGCTGTATAGTCTTCAGAATTGCAATCAAAACGCATATCTAATGAAGATTCAAACTTATGAGAAAAACCTCTACTGTTATCTTCTAATTGAAAAGATGAAAGACCTAGGTCCAAAAGAATGCCATCAACAGCACTAATGTTTAGATATTCTAATATATCATTTAAATTTTTATAACTATCATTAAATATCTTAAGATTTTTATGAGATGGTAGTTGTTTTTTTGCCAACAAAATTGATTTTTCATCTCTGTCAATCCCAATCAGTAATCCAGAATCAATTTGTCTTAGAATGCTTTCAGAATGCCCACCTAGGCCTAAAGTTCCGTCAACATAAACTCCATTTTTTTTGATTTTTAAATTTTCTAATGACTCCATCAACATCACAGGAATGTGTCTGTTTTGAGCTGATGAAGCAGTAAACATCAGATGTTTACTCTTTCAGAAAGTTGTTCATAAGATTGATCGTCAATTTCTTCAGATTGATCAATCTTTCTTAATAAATTAGGATTCCAAATTTCAATTTTATTTAAAACTCCAATAATTGTAACATCTTTCCTTATTGATGTATAATCAATCAAACTTTGAGGTAAAACGAATCTTCCTTGGGAGTCAAACTTTAAAATATTAGCATGCCTTAAATGATTTCTTAAGAATATTCGATTAGTTTTAGAAAGAGAAGAAAGTTGATTGAGCTCTTTTTGAATCAAATTCCATTCACTCATTGGATAAATCCAAGCACACCGATCAATCCCTCTGGTAACGACAAATGTTTTTTTATCCTTAGTCAAAAATTGCTTTCTGATAGGAGCAGGTATGTTGATTCTATTCTTAGAATCAATAGAAAATGTAAACTGTCCTGTAAATGTATATTGGCTACTCATAATATAATAAGGGAAATTAACCCACTATTAACCACATATGTTACGATACAGAGTAAGTTTATGTCAATAAAAATTATAGAAATGAAGGAAAAAAATTATAATTAATTTTTAGGTAAATATTTTTTAATAATAATGGAGTAAGGATTGGATTTTAAAACAACTTCAACAGGGAAATCATTTATTATATTTTTTGAAAAATCTTGATATAAATTATCAGAGAATAAAATAAGTTCAAAATCAACTGTATTAGCAATTAAAAAATATTTTTCATCACCATTCCATTGTTCGGTAAATGTATTTGATTGATTACTCAAAGAATCTTCAAATATAAAAAATTCTTTTCCTGAAAAATTATCATAAAGATTTATGTAATTTTCAATACCTGACTTGAATCTTACGGTAACTATGCTGGAAATATTATCAATTGATAGTACTTCTTCGCTCCTTAATGAATAATATTCTATCAAATCAGATTTTGAAATTCTTAATTCGTCTTCTAAATCTTTTTGTGAAATTTCACTATTTGAATTGAGTGAAAAACTTAACAAAAGAATTAAAAAAAATGACGATATTCCAATCAACACTGATGAGTTAAACAAGTTTTCACTATTAATTTTTTTTAAAAAACTGGATCTATCAACTGGTTCATCAACAATGAATTTTAATGATTTAGAGCTTGGTTTTTGATTTAAGAAATTATCTAAATCAATTAATGCCTCATCAATATCGACACCAATCTCATTTATATATGCTTTAAAAAATAATTTAACGTAAACAGGAGGAATTTCTGCAAATTTTCCTCTTTCTATTGACTGCAGATACTTCAAATCAATTTTTGTTCTTTTTGAAATATCTTTTAAGTCGATATTATTTTCTATTCTAAACTTTTTATATTTGTTGTAAAAAATCATTGTGAATCGAGAATGTTTTTTATTTCGCTTTCTAAAAATTTTGCTTCTGGGAAACCTACAATATTATTGTAACATCCGTCAATATTTTTAATGAAATATTCATATGCATCTTCAACGTTATATGATCCAGCCTTATCTAGAACATTAAAATTATCTATATAATGCTCAATTTTTCCTTTATCTAGTATGTTAAATGAAACTTTTGTGCTATCAAAAATAGTAATTTGGTTATCATAGAATGTTAATGATAAAGCACTAATCACATAATGAGAATTACCTGATAATGAACTCAAAATGTCAAATGCATCTCTAGCAGAAGCAGGTTTTCCAATGATTTTATTTTCAAATTCTATTATTGTATCTCCTGAAATAACATAATCATTCGGATACTTTTGATGAATTTTCAATCCTTTTCTCATTGAAACATCTATGACATAATCTATAGGATTTAAATTATTGATATTATTCTCATCAATATCTGGAATCTTAATATCAAAGTTATATCCTAACTTTTCTAGAATTTTCTTTCGTCTTGGAGAACTAGATGCTAATATTATACCCATAAAATCATTTTTTTTTAGCTAAATTTATAACAATAAAAAATAAATATGAACCAGACAGATTCAATTAAACAAATATATGATAATTACCTCTCTAAAATTATCGATGCGAAAACTTTTTTTGATAGATCATTAACATACACAGAAAAAATCCTTTTTTCTCATTTGTCAGAAGATCTACAATCTAAACCTGAAAGAACTAAAACATTTTGCACTTTAAGTCCAGATCGTGTAGCAATGCAAGATGCTACTGCACAGATGGCTTTACTTCAATTTATCAATGCAGGTATGAAAACAACAGCTGTTCCAACTACTGTACATTGTGATCACTTGATTACGGCTATCAAAGGTGCCGATGATGATTTGAACAATGCTTTGCTAACAAATAAAGAAGTGTATGACTTTCTGAAATCTGTTTGCGCAAAATATGGAATAGGTTTTTGGAAACCAGGCGCAGGAATAATTCATCAAACTATTTTAGAAAATTACGCAGTTCCTGGAACAATGATGATAGGAACGGACTCTCATACCCCTAATGCAGGAGGTTTAGGTATGATTGCAATTGGTGTTGGAGGTGCAGATGCAGTTGATGTTATGACAGATTCACCATGGGAAGTTAATTGGCCTGGTATAATAGGAGTTAAGCTTACAGGTCAATTAAGCGATTGGTCATCCCCAAAAGATATTATTCTGAAGCTTGCCGGCATCTTAACGGTAAAAGGTGGTACTGGAAAAATAATTGAATACTTTGGTGATGGAACTGAAACAATAAGCTGTACTGGTAAGGCAACCATAACAAACATGGGTGCAGAAGTTGGAGCTACAACATCTATTTTTCCTTATGATAAA
>Ga0209359_10000368_pt1 | contig 11104 bp, 12 predicted proteins | sample MarorgKNORR_S2LV_FD_188224 | JGI IMG/M metagenome (GOLD analysis project Ga0209359, IMG submission 188224) | Marine microbial communities from the Southern Atlantic Ocean, analyzing organic carbon cycling - Surface_A/KNORR_S2/LV (SPAdes) (version 2) | ecosystem: Environmental > Aquatic > Marine... | reverse complement strand
CAGACTAATGCAGTATATATTTTTTGCTTAATGCTATTTGTATTGCAAAGCACGATTGCCTTTATTAGAACAATGTTCTACCGAGTTAATTAGTTTTCTTAGATAGAACTAGTAGACCCGCTAGTATTCCTAAATTTTTTACAAAGTTTTGTGTTTCATGTGCCTGATCTGGATTATCTGCCATATTCCAGAAATCATGTATATAAAGATTAATTAGTATGGTGACAACTGCTAGAACCAATGAGCCCAAATGAACAAATTTACCGAACATCAGCATTGTGCCGAAGAAGATCTGGGCTATAGCAACAAGGCTTAATGAAAGAAAAGGCAAGGGTACCTCTCTCTCAATAACAACATCAAAGTTTTCTTGAAAGAAGAATACCTTTGCTAAACCAGGAAGTAGGAAATAAAGGCCAAGCAAGAATCTACCTAGAGGGTAAAGGTACTTAGCCGATATTTTTTCTGTCATTAATTTCCAGAGCTAGATGCTTCTGGCCAAGTCATTGGCATCTGCTGCTGTGGATTAAATAATCTCTTAGGCCCTTCTGCTGGATATGCATTAATAGCACTATCTATTTCAGCTTGTGTAAGGTATTCACTCTCTGTGAGCTTAAATACATCCAAACCTCTAACAATCTCTGTGCCATATATTGTGCCTTCATAGAAATAAACTGACCAGAAACCACCTGTTCCAAGGGTTTCCTCAGATATTGGCCCTCTATCAAAGTAGCCAATTTCAATTGGGTTATCTGAATCAGTAAAATCCATCATGGAAATACCGCCTTGGTACCAAGCTTGGATAAATATATCTCTGCCTTTAACTGGAATAATCGAGCCATTATGAGCAACACAGTTTTCAGTTTCTGTTTGTGGTGCTGGCATTTTGTAGTGACTTTTGAAAACTAATTTATTGTCTTCGATATCATATATTGCATTGGCTCCCCAATTGAGTGGATCCCATGCTCTACATCTTGGTCTTCCGCCACCACCCCATTCATCGGTAAAGACTACTTTAGTCCCATCGTTGTTAAATGTAGCTGAGTGCCAATAAGCAAAACCCTCATCAGTAACAACATCGATTCTTTTAGGATTATAAGGATCAGAAATATCAAATAATATGCCGTTACCAGAACATGCCCCTGCAGCTAGATTTGCTGAAGGAAAGACTGTTATATCATGGCATTCATCAGTTCTAGAAGTTCTTTGTGTACGATCTCCATGATCACCACCTCGCCATAAACCTGCCAAAATACCGGTTTCCTCATCTGCAAAAACAGCAGGACTTTTTACAATACGTGCTTTGCTTGGATCATCTACTGGTATTTCAATAACATCAATTCTAAATAATGCAGTTCTACTATCACCAGGCCCATCAAAACAACCGGCCAACTCCTCATCTTCTCTAATTGAAGAAGTTCCTGAATTATAAACTACAATTATGCCGTCTTCATCTGGACCTGAGACTACAGAGTGAGTATGAGAACCTCTACAAGTTTGCACAGCACCCACTTGCATAGGCATTTCTAGATTTGAAATATCAAAGATTCTTATACCTCTAAATCTTTCTGGAGAAGGTTCAGATCCAACTCCCTGTAAACCACAATCTAATCTACCTCTTGTATCTTGCACTGACATGATGAGAAGATCTCCAACAATTGAAACATCTCCTTGTCCTCCTGGACAGATTACAGATGATATTAAGGAAGGCACACCATTCTCAGCTAGCCTATAGATATTAAAACCATGATAGCTGCCAGCAACTAATACATCATCTCTAAATGCCATATCTGTATTTGAAAAACTTAACATTGGCGATCTGCCTTGTGATGCTACTTCAATAGGTTTTACTTCATCTTCATCATCCTCATCTATAGCTTTCTTCATAGCAGGGTTTTTGGGATCATAGAAACCAGTAGGTTTTCTTAGTGAAGCAATTAATTCCATATTGCTAATGACTTCTTCAGCAGTGAAAAGTCCTGCAGCTAGGCCAGCTCTTGGATCATCAGAAATATTTATAAGAATTCTATTCATTCTTTCTATCTCTATTGCTTGATCGTTTACTAGGTCAGAGACAAATTCACTAAGAAGTTGGTCATATCTTGAACCAGGTTGTTCTTTTAAGTCATCAACCATATCAATTGCACCATCGTGGTGGGCAATCATTAATTGTAAAAATAATCTATCAAAATCTACTGATTTTGAGTTCTCTAAGTTTTTTAATTGAAGTGGTGATGCCATTCCAGACATTTTATGCATACCGTGATGCATGCTGTGATTCATATCATGATCCATATCATGATCCATATTCATATGATTCATTTTGTAATTAGTATCTTCATCTCGATCTTTCAGCCATGAGACCATAAATTGAATTTCATCTTCTTGTGAACCTTCAATTCTGCCAGCAAGATCTAAAATTGCTTTAGAGTTAGTTCTTTGTGATGCCATTCTAGACATTGTTAGAGCTTGTTCATGATGGACAATCATGCCTTGCATGAAATTTACGTCAGCAACTGTATATGAGCTATTAGCAATATCAGAGGCTTTTTCAGCGCTTATTTCTTTGGTTGATTCTCCAGGAGAGCCAGGTTGTAGAATAGGTGCTTCATTGTCTGCACTTAAAGTGCTGCCAAAAAGCACAAAAAATAATGTGAATAATTTTAAGTTCTTGATATTCATATGTTCCTTATAATTAATTTTTTAGATAGTTAGATAATCCATATTATCACTAAAAATCAATTCATTGAACTAAGATTAAGTATTTCAAATATTAGGTTTATAATTAATGTAATAGGTAAAATATGAAAAAATATAAAACACTAAAAGAATTTTATCCTTACTACTTGAGTGAACATGAACACAAAACTACCAAACTGTTTCATTTTGTTGGTACAAGTTTTTCCATAGTGTTCTTTGTTTTTTTTGTTGTAGAACTAAATCCGATTTATATTCTTTTTGCATTATTATCAGGATATGGTTTTGCATGGGTAAGTCATTTCTTTGTCGAGCATAATAAGCCTGCCACCTTTACATATCCGCTATTGAGCTTAATGAGTGACTATATAATGTTTTGGGAAATACTCAGAGGTAAGCACAAAATCTTCTAAGTAAAATCAATATCTAAATCAAGTACAACTGGACAATGATCTGAAGGTTTTTCCATAGCTCTTAACTCATGGTCTATTTCAGAATTCATATACTTGTCTTGCACACCTTTAGATAATAAAAAATGATCAATTCTGAGTCCTCTTTTAGGGTCTTGATCAAAACCTCTTGATCGATAATCAAACCAAGAGCATTTTGTTGAATCAGGGTTTCTTTCTCTCCATATATCCACCAACCCAAGATCCGTAAGCTTTTTATACCATTCGATTTCTTCTGGTAAAAAAGCAGTATGGCCCTGAGAAAGCCATCTCTTAATTCCATCCTCATTCATACCAATATCATTTCTGTTTGGTGCAATATTAAAGTCACCTGTTAGAACAATATTAGTATTCAAATTTTTAATATGGTTAGTAATTCTTTTGTAATATCTATCCTTATAAGGAAACTTTTCAGGATGTTTTCTATTTTCTCCTTGAGGAAAATATGAGTTACACACTGATAGAGAGCCACTATTCGTGGAATAATCACATTGTATATATCTTTTTTGAGCTTCATCTTCCCCTCCATCTAAACCTTTAATTACATTTATAGGAGTTTGCTTAGAAAATATGGCAACACCGTGGAATCCTTTCTGGCCGTAGTTATAGAAGTTGAATCCTAAATCTGTTGGTATCTGCTCTGGGAAATCCTCATCACTAACTTTAATCTCTTGAAGAGCTATTATGTCAGGATCATATTTTTCTTTTAGCCTCTCAAGTTGATGAGGTCTTGCTCTCAAACCATTGATGTTAAAAGATATAATTCTCATAATAAGTTATGCATATAAGTGCTTATACTCAAATAATACATCAGATTTTCTTTAATGAATCACAAATCTATCTTGATTCATTAATTTGCTTAAACGATAAGGAAAAAAAATTATTTCTTGATCATGTTTCATCATCTAGGATAGAAAAACTTTTCATAGAAAAAGTTAAACCATCAAATATCAAAAATATCTTCGGTTTGAGGGGATTTAAATTCATAGAAAGAAATTCTAATATTCGGACTATTACTACAATCGAAAATAAAAGATATGCAAAATTAATTTCATCTAGATTGCTCAAAAAAAATATTGCTCATCAGTTCTTAAAAGGTATTAACATGCATGAATATTTCTATGAAAATCATTCTATTAGGCCAATCACAGATTTTGATTTACTTATACAAAAAAAAGATTTAATAGAAACTCTAGGCATTTGCAAAGAGATGGGTTTTGATACCAAAAGATGGGATTTAAAGAAAAGTAATAACCTGAAAGTATATAGAAACCCTACTTTGAAACATAAGAATGTAATTGCACAAATTGACATTCATTTGGAATTTAGCTCTTTTATATTTTCTAACTCTTTAGAATATAAAAATTTTTATTTTGACTTACTAGATACTGCTATTTCAAAAAAAATGATTCTTTGTTCCATGGAAGATACCTTTATTCACTGTTTATTCCATGGAACTACCCAAAGCGCTTATAACGTTGGTCCAATTTTTATTATGGATTTGATTAAAATGTTTCAATCAGAGAAGATTGATTGGTTAGATGTTAAAAAGAAGATTAAGAAATATAGATTACAAAAAGAGTTGAACAATATTTTATTTTATATATCCAATTTTATTTCAGTGCCAGTTGAATTAAGAGAAAAAGACTATTCAACGAATTTAGAACTTACAGAATTAAAAGATGTGCTTTTGGCTCCACCTAAAAATACATCAATATTTTCAATAACTAAAATTAATGATTTTAAAATTCTTATAAAGAAATTATTTTATACAGAGTATTTATATCACCATAACTACCAAAAATTTTACTTAAAATATTTCTTAATTAACTTACTTAGCTTGCTTAAGAATCATTTATTGAAAGTATTATATAAAAAGGATAGCAATATTATCTCAAAGAATAGATTTAAGCTTCTAAGGGATGAATAAAATATTTGTACAGCTTAAAATATATTTATAAATTTGAAATTTATCTTAAATGTAGGTCAGCAATTTGTACACAGTAAAAAATTTGTCTAAGTTTTTTTATGAAGATTCATGGAAAGCACTTTTAAGCAGAAATGAGGTAAAAGCATTAGATAATTTAGATTTTTCATTTTTTAAAAATGAATCTATTGGTATTTTGGGAAGAAATGGTTCTGGGAAATCTACTCTTCTCAAGATTCTAGGCAATATTCTTACTGCTGATAGTGGTAGATTGTCTTATGAATATCAATCTGTAGAGACCTCATATATATCTGGAAATGAACGATCTTTTTTTTGGAGATTAACTGTCAAAGAAAATTTAGAATTTTTTGCAAAGATGTATTGCATCAATAAAAATGAGGAAAAGATACTAATATCTGAACTTGCAAATGAGCTTGAATTTACAAGATTTTTAAATGTAAAATTTATGGCTTTATCATCCGGGTTTAAGAAAAAAATTTCGATAGCAAGGGCGCTAATGAAAAATCCTGAAATCTTTTTATTTGATGAAATTACCAATTCTTTAGATATAACTTCTAAGAAAAAAATAAAAGAAATTATTAAAAACTTTCATAATGATCAAAATGGAAAGGTCTTATTTTGGGCAAGTCATGATGTTCAAGAAGCATTAGAAGTCTGCAACAGAATTTTAATACTACAACAAGGGAAGATAGTTATTTCATTAAAAAAGGGGGATGACGATTTCAATGAGCGAAACATTAATCAATATCTTTAAAAAAGCATCTGCTTTTTTAAAAAAGGATTTTATTAATCAATCAAGCTATAGGTTAAGTTTTCTTCTGAATATTCTATCCATCTTTTTTGCTGTATATGTTTTTTATATTTTCTCTAAATTATTTGAAGGATCAAACAGCTACTTAGAAAAATTTGATAATGATTATTTCTTTTTTTTGATAATTGGTATTTCTATTTCCGATTTAGTTTTAAGAATCTCATCTGTGATAAATACAGAAGTAAGAAATTACCAACTTACAGGAATGTTTGAAGAGATTATCAATATCAAAGGATCTATTATTGAGCTTTTATCTTATAGTTTTTTATATCCTACTATTTTCTCAATTTTTAGGCTCATGATATTTCTACTGAGCTCAGCATTATTATTCGATTTAACTTTAAACTTTAATAATTTAAGTCTTATCATTGTAACAATCTTATTCACAATAATTTCATGCATAGGTATAGCATTTATTGCAGGTGCCTATGCGCTTGCCTTCAAAAAAGGCAATCCTCTTTCAGCAATAAATCAGTTATCAGTAATGATATTAGGTGGTGTTTTCTTCCCAACAGCTATCTTGCCAACCTGGCTAAATATAATTTCACAATTCATTCCAATTACACATGCATTAGAAATTATTCGTATTTTGTTCATGTATGATCAGCCTATAGACCAATCATTATTGAATCATTTTGTAATATTGATTTGTCTTTCTGTTGTTTTGTTGATAATCGGTTTATTAGTTTGTAGGCTTGCAATTATATTTGGTAAAAAAAATGGTACTCTCACAATTTATTAATTACCTATGAAATATGAAATTAAAGAGTCAATTTTTGATGTAGATTTAGAAGATAAAAAAATTCTATTAGATACTGATTCTGGAAAATATTTTGAATTGAATCGCACATCAGCAGTTATTTTTGATTTAATTAAGCAGGAACCAAAAACAGTCAAAGAAGTTATTGATCTTATATCTGAAACCTTTGCTATCAATGATTCAGAAATTGAGACTGAAATATCTGACCATTTAGAGAATACATTCTATTATAAAAAAGCAGATTAAATGTTCAGACTAATTTACATTCTGTGCTTATCTTTCTTTAACCTTTTGGCAACAAAAATATTATTTATGAATCAAAAGTTTAGCTCTATTATTGAGCCAAAAGACCTTGGAGTTAGAGAGTGGACTAAAGATGAAATGCAAAAATTTTGCAAATATGTTGAGTATTTTTCTAAAAAGCTTCGTATAAATTCTTGTTTTGTAAAATCTGTATGTAAAAGGAACTTTTTGAAAAGAAAAGGGTTTGATTGCAAACTCTATATTGGTGTGGAATTAGAAGATTCTTTTAAATCACATTCATGGCTAATTTCAGAAGAGCTAAATTGTTTTGAGAGGCCTGGGGGCCATCTGAAAATAATACAAATAGTAGATTAAAATGAAAGGGTTTGTTGGTGTTGTAAATCTAAGTAGCAATCAAATTTCTGAAAATATAAAAACTAAACTCTTTAAAAACTTTTCTGCTAATAATGATTTAGGTGTATCAAAAGTTCTAAAAGAAAACTTCTTAGCATGTTTTGCTGGAGAGAATTGCTACTATTATGAAGATCGTAAATCTAAATTATTATCATTCTTCTATGGCAACATAGATAATCTAGAAGAACTTTCTAAGAAATTTAATATAGATGCTAAAGCTAATCTTGCTGAAATTGTAAGTATTGTCTTTAATTTAAGGGGAGAAGCATTTGCAAGAGATATTAAGGGTGCATTTGTAATTTGCATATTTGATGAAAAGAACCAGAACATCAGAGCATATAAAGACCATCTGGGGCAAAAACCCTTGTTCTTTTCAAAGGTAGATTCTTCACTAGTTTTTGCAACAGACATTAAGCAAATTGTTGACTTGGGCTTAGAAGAATATACGCTGAACCGAAGAAGAGTTGTCTATTTCTTGACTTATTTATGTGGGCCGCAATCAGAAACTTTTTTTAAGAATATCTTTAGACTTCCTGCAAGGAATAGATTGCTTGCATCAAATGAATCCATTGAGATGGAAGAATATTACCAGTTTCAAGATACTAAAATTGAAAAAATAGATGATGATGTTATTAAGGAATTAAGACAAATATTAGAAAAGGCAATTATGAATAACTTGCCACAAAAGAAAGCTGCAACAAAGCTAAGTGGCGGTCTTGATTCGAGCACGATATCAGCAATTCTTCTAAAAAATAACGATAAAAAAAATATTGATCTTTTTTCAGGCGTTTATAATTTAGATTTAAAAGATTTAGATAGTGTGAATGAATATCAATATATAAAATCATTTACAGAATTTCATTCAAAAGAAACAAACTATATATCTTTCAATACTTTTGAAGAGCTGAACCCATTTCTTTTCTCAGATTCTGATTATGAGCCTAACTTTATAATGAGCCGGTACTTTGATAACAGGTTTTTAGAGGAAGCTAATGCTAGAGATATTAAGTATATTTTTGATGGGTTCGATGGTGATTCTATTATTTCATATGGCAATAATTATCTTTTTGACCTTGGAAAAAAATTCAAATTAAAATCTTTGCTTACAGAAAAAAAATTGATGGAATCTTCTGGCTTCTTAAAGAAAAGAAGCAACTTTAGGTTTCTTCTCAAATATGTTTTTCGACCAAACATTCCAATTTGGGTAAATAGTATTCTGAATAAACTTAGGGGAATAAAAACATCTCAGTTAAAAAGTTATAAAACTCTAATTTCAAAAGTACAAAAAGAGTTTCCATTTAATCAGATAAGAAAAGAGGTTGGAGATTTGCCAACAAATTATATGGAATCACAAGATATCCATAGAAAGGTCTTAGAATGGCCTCTTTGGGAGTATATTCTTGATATTATTCATAAAGATTCGCAAAGATATAGCATTGATGAAAAACACCCTTTCCTAAATAGAGATTTAATTGAATTGGCTCTCAATGCAAAACCAACTTTAAAAATGAAGAATGGAATAACTAGATACATGCTTAGAGAGTCTGTAAAGGATATAATCCCGGCAAAAATTTATTCTAGATCAAACAAATCTGATCTTTCTCCGCCAATTGACAAATATTTTACTCTAATGAAAAAAAGAAAAGGCTATTTAGATTTACTGATTGGTAAAGGCTCACCAATTGAAGGTTTAATTGATGAATCAAAGATCATCAAAATATATGAGAAAGATGACCCAAAAGATAATCAATATTTAACTTGTTTAATAAATTTAGCTATATGGATGAAAAAATTTAATTTTAAATGGCTAGATTAAGAACACTAATTGCATAAAATGCTTTTTTAATGTACATTCTGTCATATGAACTCAAATGAGAAAAAAACTTGGGTATCACCAGAAGTAAAAGATCTTGGTGATGCTAAAGAAATAATCAAAGGCTTTACACCGGGCGATCCTAAGATACCTGGTGGTGGTGATGGTGCTTTAGCTGGTGCTTCTGACGCGTAGCAGAAGTTTTGCTTTACCGTTTATTCAACCTCAACATTTCAACAGACTTAAATATTAATAGTTTTTTTAATATTGAAATTTCATCAGAGAAAACGTTTGATGTTCAAGTTGAGCAGCAGTCGATTACCTTCAAAGAACTGCAACCAAAAAGCGATAGCAACTTTGATCTTTTTTCATCAAAAAAATACACTGAAATTTATAAAAAACACATTGGTAGTTTTGTATTAATAAATGGTAATAAATTACTTTATGAGCCAGACCCTAAAATCAAGTTACCAAATTTAATTACATATATTTTCTCAAATGTATTCTCATATTTACTTTACCAAAGAGGGCATTTGGTAATGCATGCTAGTGCTATTGAAATAGATGGGTCCTCATATTTTTTTTCAGGAAGAAGTGGAGTAGGAAAATCAACGTTTGTTAATAAGCTATTAAAATATGGAAATTTTTTAACTGAAGATGCTTGTTGTTTTAGTAAAAATGTAAATAGTTTTTCTATATTGCCAGGCTTAAATTTTATTAAGCTAAGTAATGATTCTGAAATACAAAATTATTCTAATTCTTTTGATACTCAAATAGATTTTCGCAAAAGGAAAATTATTAGTATTGGGTCAAATAGTTCTAACGAAAACAATAAATTTAAATGTGGTTTTTTTCTTAAGTATGGCAAAGATAAGAAAATTGAAAAGCTTGAATCTGGGGAGGTGCTAAAGGCTTTCTTAGCTAATATGAAAGCATCTTACCCAAATAATATTTTTATAGAAGAACAAAAAATAACCTTAAAGAAAATTACTGAAACCATTTCAAATAAATGTTTCTACAATGTTTACCGTGATACAGGCAAAGATTTTGATATAGCCTCAGTTCTAAAGGTAATTCAAACTTCTTGATTGATAATATCAACAATAACTTTAAGAGACTGATCAATCTCAGCATCTATAATAAATTCATCACTAGCAATATAATCTTTGTATTCATCATAGTCTTTAAACTCCGATTTTCCTGATAATCTTCTGCCATAATTTGCTAGCTCAAGTGTATTTTTTCTGTCTGTCTCTAAAATCTTTTCTCTCTCTTTTATGTTTAAGCTTAATGAAAGGTTTGAGTCTCTTTTCTCTCTTATTTCATCTACTTTTGTAAAGTAATCAGAATTATCTATTCTGTTGTTAAAAGATTCTTGTAATGCTTCGGACTCATTTAAACTAAATTTAACAAAATAAGTATTATCTATATTGTTTGGCTTAATAGCATTTTCATATTCACTTTCACCTAAATTATCTGCATTAATTAAGGAAGGTATTTCAAGATTTGGTTTTACACCATAAATTTGAGTTGGTATACCAGTAACACGGTAATAAAGTGAATCAGTTAATTTGATTTGCCCATTATTAGTTGTCCTAAATCTCTGTACACTACCTTTGCCAAATGTTGTTTGTCCAACAACTAATGCTCTATTGTAGTCCTGCATGGCACCAGCAAATATTTCAGAAGCAGAAGCGGAGTACTTATTAACTAATACGATTAGAGGCTTATTCCAAACTTTATTTGATCTAAAGGAATTCAAAACCTCAACCTCTTTATTAGGATTTTTCACCTGTACAGTAGGGCCATAATTTATGAAAAGCCTTGTTAAGGAATCTGCTTCATGCAAATAACCACCGCCATTATTTCTTAAATCTATTACTGCCCCTTCAATATCACCATAATTAAATTCTCTCAGGAGTTTTTGAACATCTGAAGTAGCAGTTTTACAAACATATAGATTGCGTCTTAA
>Ga0209359_10000365_pt1 | contig 11135 bp, 12 predicted proteins | sample MarorgKNORR_S2LV_FD_188224 | JGI IMG/M metagenome (GOLD analysis project Ga0209359, IMG submission 188224) | Marine microbial communities from the Southern Atlantic Ocean, analyzing organic carbon cycling - Surface_A/KNORR_S2/LV (SPAdes) (version 2) | ecosystem: Environmental > Aquatic > Marine... | reverse complement strand
TCAATCTCTGTTGTGTATTGTTGTACAATATCGTTGATACTGCCCGAAGTATCAATATGTACAAATTGCACTTCATAAATATTATGTGTTTGCGTAATGCTTGCATAGATAATAGGGCTTTTATTTCTTTTGCTTAGTACAGCAGCACCTGAGTGTGTTGATGAATCAATTCCAAAAAATTTAGCCTTCACACCTTTTTTCTTAGCATCTTGATCACTTAGCAAAATTAAAATATTATTTTTTACTAAAGAATTTGTTAACTGCTTAATATCCCCACCTTTGTAAAGCTGGTCTTCCATAAAATTTTCTCTTATTTGTTTAAAGAAAATATCGGCACCACTATTATTCTGCTTATAAGCAACACCGGTTAAATTATATCTTTCTTTGCTAAGAGTATAAAATAGTTTATCAAAAGAACCATAATGGGATCCAACAAGTATAATCCCTTTTTTCATTGCATGTGCTTCCGTTAATACTTCTAGATTTTTAAATTTTATTATACTTGAGCTATAATTCTTTGGAAATGATATAAAATCTAAAAATTCTTTAGTAAAAAATTTATAGCATTGCTGCATTATATTTCGATACCATTCTTCATTCTTATCTGGAAAAGACCAGCGCAGATTAGTCAATACCGTTTTTTGTCTCATTTTTAGCACATGGAATAGTAGACTATAAATAATTTTATAGGTAATTTTATAAGCAAATGTTGGAGCATTTCTTAAGTAAAAAGAAAACACTTTTAAAAAAAAATACATCTCCGTAATGTAAATCTTTGAATTAGCAATGAAAACAAAATTTAAGAACATATTAATTGGCATTACTTTTTTATTTTCTGCATTCATTCTCGCAGAGCAAACAAGTAAAAAAGTATATGTTGTTCCTATTCAGGATGTAATAGATCTTGGTATCCCAGGATTGGTGACCCGTGCAATAAATTTAGCTGAGGCAGATAATGCTTCAGTAATCATCTTTGATATTGATACTTTTGGTGGACGCGTTGATGCTGCTACACAAATAAAAGACTCTATATCATCCACTGAAATTGAGACAATTGCATTTATAAATCGTAGAGCGATTTCTGCTGGATCTTTAATCTCACTTTCTTGTGATCAAATTTATATGACAGGCGGAGCTACTATTGGAGCTACAAGCGTTGTTGATATGTCAGGATCTAAACAATCAGAAAAATCTCAAAGTTATATGAGAGAAGAGATGGCTGCGACAGCAGAAAAGTCAGGTAAAAATCCGGATATCGCGCGTGGAATGGTAGATGAAGAGTTAAGCTTTGAGTTTTTAGTTATTGAAGGAGATACTCTCCAGGTAGATGATATTGAAGGTAGAAAAGATGGAAAGTTGATCACCCTGACTACTGAGCTAGCAATAAAGTATGGAATTGCTGATGGGAAAGGCGAAAGTATAGAGGATGTACTTTCATCATTACAAATAGAAGATTATGAAATTGTAACTGTGGGTGAAAACTGGTCTGAAAATGTTGTTAGAATATTAACCAACCCTACAGTTTCATCTTTATTAACAACTTTTGGTACAATTGGAGTTATATCTGAACTGTACAGTGCAGGATGGGGCATAGGTGGAACCATTGGGATTATCTGTTTAACTCTAGCACTGGGAGCTGGATATTTAACTCAATTGGCTTCATCAACAGATATTTTAGTAGTTTTATTAGGTCTTGTATTATTGTTTGTTGAAGCTATCGCAATACCTGGGTTTGGAGTATTTGGTATTACAGGCATTGTTGTTTTGTTTTATGGTTTATATTTATTGCTAATTCCTGATGTGCCCGTAAGCCCTGAAATTTATTCTGAAGCATTAGATGGATTTGGGTGGGCAATTGTTGTAGGAATTTTTGGTATTATTTTTATTTTAAGATTAATTGGTAAATCTGCTTTTTTCCAAAAATTAGTGAGCAGTGATTCTAATAAAACAACATTAAAAAAGAATTTTAAAAACAGAAGTAAAGTCGAGTAGTTATAATATTTTAGTTACTTAAGATGTAAATTTGCTTATATAAACATATAAAGGAGGAGTAATGGGACTATATGTTGCCATACCGTTAGTATTATTTATTTTATTGCTATTGTGGGTTGTACCAGTTGGTTTGTGGTTGCAGGCTATTTTTAGTATTGGAGGAGGAGACGTAACAATCCTAGGTCTTGTTGGTATGAGATTTAGGCGTGTTCCACCTGGAGTCATTGTAAACGGTTTAATTGCTGCAAGGAAAGCAGGCCTTCATGATGTGTCAACTAGCGATCTTGAAGTCCATTATATGGCTGGTGGTAATGTAGATAAAGTTGTTGATGCACTGATTGCTGCTTCAAAGGCAGGAATTGAGCTTACTTATTCAATTGCAACAGCAATAGATTTAGCAGGTAGAGATGTTTTATCTGCTGTTCAAACAAGCGTATATCCAAAAGTGATTGATGCTCCTATTGATGGAAAGCTATCTGCGGTAGCTAAAGATGGTATTGAAGTAAGGGCAAGAGCAAGAGTTACAGTTAGAACTGATATTCCAAATCTTGTTGGAGGTGCGACCGAAGACACAATTATTGCAAGAGTTGGTGAAGGTATTGTAAGTGCTATTGGGTCAAGAGAAACATACGAAGCCGTACTTGAAAATCCTGATTCAATATCAAGAACAGTGCTAGAAAAAGGATTAAATAAAGGTACAGCCTTTGAAATTCTTTCCATTGATATTGCTGATATAGATGTTGGTAAAAACATAGGTGCGCAATTACAAGCTGATCAGGCTGAAGCAGACCTGAGAGTTGCTCAAGCTAAAGCGGAAACTAGAAGAGCTATGGCTGTTGCTTTAGAACAAGAAATGAAAGCTAAGGTTGTTGAAGCAGAATCTGAAGTTCCTTTAGCTATGGCTGAAGCCTTTAAAAAAGGCAATCTTGGTGTTCTAGATTATTATAAGCTAGACAATATTGCCTCTGATACTAGCATGAGACAATCAATTGCTGGTGTCACAGATGACAAAAAAGAAGTATCTGAGGATTAACTTTGGAAGAGTTAATATATTGGGGAATAATTTTCCTATTTTATCTATTTTCTGCCTACAGAAGTAGGCAGAAAAAGGTAGAAGCTAAAGAATTCCAAGTTCCAGAACCTTTATCAGAAGCAGAAAATAAAAATTCGAAAACAGATTTGAATATTTTTGAATTTCTAGATGAAGCAATGGAGAAGTCTGCAGTAGTACTGGATGATAGTTTAACTACAAATTTTGTTGAACCATCAAACGACGAATTACCTATTAAACAAAATTCAAAAAAATCAATTCAACCTGACTACCCTGTTAAAGATGATTTAAATAAATCTTTTAATATAAAAGATAAGCATTTAAATCATTTAAAATCACGCATCACTACAAAGGAAACTTCAAGTCACTCTGAACAAAAATTATTAACACTACAACAAAAGTTAAAAAATAAGCCAACCAAACTAGCAATAGTTATGCAGGCAATCTTTGATCCACCTAAATCTCAAGGTATATAAATGAAGCTTTTAATTATGGGTCCTCCAGGAGCAGGTAAAGGAACCCAAGCAAAAATTTTAGCAAAGAAATTTAACCTCGTTCATTTATCAACTGGGGATATACTCAGATCAGAGATTGATAAAGCTTCAGAAGTAGGACTTAAAGCTCAAACATATATGAATGCTGGCAATCTTGTACCAGATGAAATCTTATTAGAGATGATGCAATTAACTTTAAAAGAATTACAAGATTCAGGAGTTATACTCGATGGTTTCCCTAGAACAATTCCACAGGCAATTGGTTTGTCAAAAATTTTTCAATCATTAAATCAAGAAATTGATAGTATCATAAACATCGAAGTTGATAAAAATGTCTTAATCAAAAGATTGGTTGAAAGAGCAAAAAATTCAGGAAGAGCGGATGACACTGAAGAAGTGATTGTAAACCGACAAAATGTGTACCTAGAGCTCACAGCACCCCTAATTGAATTTTATCAAAGTAATATAATTCATGTCGATGGCGATGGCTCAATTGATAAAGTAACAGAAAGAATTTTAAAACGTATTCCATAATGAAGATAATTGGAATTACTGGTGGCATAGCATCAGGTAAAAGCACAGCCTCATCATACCTAAAAGATAAGTATAAGGCTTATATTTTTGATGCAGATAAAGAAGCAAAAGAATTGTTACAATCAACATTTGTAATAGATGAAATTCAAAAAACATTTCCGAAACTTAAAGACTTAACTACTTTATCTATAGCCCAAGAAGTGTTTAAAAGCTCAGAATCACAGAAAAAAATAAATAATATTATACACCCTATTATAGGTGATTTAATATTAGAAAGAATAAACGAAAAAAAAGATTTATATAATCTTTTTGTCATAGACGCTGCACTAATTATCGAATCAGGAGTATTTGAACAACATCGCAAGAGTGGTGCAAAGTTAATTTTAGTTATAGCAGATAAAGAGTTAAGATTAAAGCGAGCACTAGGTAGAGCAGATTTAACGAAAGAAACAATAAAAGATAGAATGCAATTACAAATGAAAGATAATGAAAAGATTAAACAATCTGATTACGTCATAGAAAACAATTCAACAGAATTTGAGCTTTTTAAAAATATAGATCAAATCATAGAAAAAATAATATGAGTAAATTTTTAAAAATATTTTTTACTACTTTATTTATTATTCATTGTTCTTCAGATGTTGGTTCTGAAGATATTTTAAGTGATAATAACGGCAATAATGGTGGCGGCGGTTTTTCAGGAGGCGGCAGCCAAACAACATCTGAACTAACTGTAGAATTAATCTCTACTTACAATGATCAAACAGCTTCATTTGCAACACCATTTGGTAGCTTTACAAGAAGCTTTATTGTACATACACCCCCTAATTTTGATTATCAAACAGAATCACTTCCTTTATTATTTGTTTTGCACGGATACACTGGTAGGGCGCCATCAATCAGACAGTATTCTGGATTTGATCAAATTGCAGATCAAGAAAGATTTATAGTTGTCTATGTCCAAGGTACAACGGATCAGTTTGGCAATACAGGATGGAATGTTGATGTTGTTCCAAGTTTTTTAAGTGTAAATGATGTAGGATTTTTTAAAGCATTGATTAAATATTTTAAAGCAAGCTATAACATAGATAATAACAACATCTTTTCTTCAGGAATGTCACTTGGGGGTTTTATGAGCTATAGGTTAGCCTGCGAGGTTGATGAAATTAATAGTATTGGATCAGTTACAGGATCAATGGCTGGATATTATCAATGTGATCCTCCTAAAAAAACTGGAATCATTCATTTTCATGGCATGAATGACTCTGTAGTCCCATATAATGGTGTTGAATGGAGTTATTCTGCTAGAGCAGCACATGATTATTGGAAAAACCATAATCAATGTAATTCACAAAACGAAATAACAATACCAGATTTTAATGGTGACGGTGAATATACCACACGCCTAATCTCTTATGATTGTGAAGAAAATAAAAGTGTTGAACTTTATTCTTTAGAAGGAGAGGGACATACTTGGTGGAAAAAAACATGGGGGCATGATATTGATACCTCAGAATTAATTTGGCAGTTTTTTCAAAGCCAACAATGATAAATCAAAAACATATCGATTATTTATCTAAAGTAGATAATACACTAAAGAATATAATCAAAAGCAATACAATTCCTAAAATCTCTAAGTCAAATGACTATATTCTAGATTTATATAAGTATATTATTTTCCAACAAATATCTACAAAAGCTGGAAATAGTATTTTTAATCGTTTTCTACATTACTATAAAGCAAACAAAAAAAATATTGCTTCTTGGAGTGAAAATGAATGGAAGAGCATTGGTCTATCTAAGCAGAAAAAAAATTATATTGAAAACATTTTTGAATTAAGAAATGAAATATATGATTTAAAACGAGAGAGTGATGTAAAAAAAATCTACAAACAACTTATTCAAATTAAAGGAGTTGGTAATTGGACAATCGATATGTTTTTAATTTTCTCAAAGAATAATCTTGATATTTTTCCTGAGGGTGATTTAGCGTTAATTAATGTGATTAAAAAAAAGTATCAAGTTGATTCTATGCATCAAATTCTTGAAATAGCTAATAAGTGGTCTCCATATAAAACTATAGCTACTTTATATTTATGGGAATCTCTGGATGATGACTTCCCTAATTGAAGTCTGATAATTTATATTTTAGAAAAAAATCAACCAATTCTTTGCTAGAATTTATTTCATGATTGTTATTTCCAAATAATAATTTCCAATAAAGCATATCAAAAACAGGAGAACCCAGCCATACATGTCCGCCATTTATCACTTTGAGATGAATCACTTTTGTGTCAGAATTATTTGAATAAAAAGTATATTTTTCAACGGTTGTGCGATCTTTTTTCTGATTATCTTTTATATTTTCAACTGCCATCTTATCTAATTGATTGTGTTTAACCCAAAAGTTAACCGATTTTATTGTACTTAAATAATATTCATCATAGCCATTATATTTTGCCAATTTATCTTTGGTTCCATGAATATGAATTAAAGGAATTTCTCTTTTTACATTACAAGATCTTTCTTCATTAATAGTAAAATTACCTCCAACAGATCCAAATGCAGCTATTTTGTTTGATAGACCACACATAAGCTCGTAAGAGAATTCTCCACCATTGGAAAATCCACAAACATATATTCGATTTGAGTCGATATTATATTTTGATGTTACTGAATCAATGAGCGCATCTACAAAACCAATATCGTTTTCCTCGTTCATAAATTTTTGAGCCTTGAGACCAACATTCCATGATTTGTTAATGCCTTCGGGATAAACTACTCCCACCCCATTCACGTGAGCATAATTATCCATTTGTGAAAACTCCTGCTGCTCAATTGCATTACTTGAAAAACCATGAAAATTGATAATTAAAGGAATAGGTTTTGACATATTTTGAGGAAGAGAAACATAGTACTCTCTTTTTCTTCCATCAAAATTAATTATGCTTTTTTTAATTGTCGTTTGATCTTTTGCTCCTCCAAGTAGAAAAAATGTAATAAAAACTATAAAAAGTTTACGCATAATTAGAATAGTTCATTTGTAAGACAATGAACCGAACCACCGCTTAAATTAAACTGAGATACTTCAGTTGAATCAAAAGCAATCCCATTTGATAAAGCAAAATCTGATATTGGTTTTTGATTTAATTTTTTACTACTAATGAAAAGTCCTGGAAGTGTGAGACCATTCATTGCAGTACGAAAGCTTAAAGAAGAATTGATATTTTGATGTTCAATTTCTATAAGCTCCCATTGATTTGATCTACAAATACTTCTTAAATTATTTATTTCATTATCACTGAATACTTCACGAGCACATATAAGTCCAATGCAATCGTATTCATCATTGAAAATAGGAGAAATTGAAGTATCTAAATGGTAACCACTTGAATTTATAATGTGAAGGTTAGACACTTTAAGCTTTTCCGCCATTTGCTCCGCACCTCTGAGATTATTTCTGCATTGACCTGCTAATAGAATATTTTCTTTGGGAAGAAAAAAGAATTCTCCGCCTTCAGCTATACAATTATCATCAAGAAATGAAACCTTATATTGTAAATCTTTTAAAGTGGATATAACATATTCTCCTTCATTCATCCTTTCAGAAAGCTTCATATTACAGATCACAATATCTTTATTTGCGTTGCATAAAAAATGATCACGCATAAAAACAAAGTCATATTTTTTATTTGTTTCAAGTTCAGATTTGAAGGGAATAATTATTGTTTCTAGGGAATGTTTCTGAAGTATTCCAATTAAATTTTCATGTTCTTTTTTTAGTAGTTCTTGATTAGGTATTGCACCGTTACTCATCATATCGTTATCATGATATGCTACTATTCCATTATTCCACCAGCCATTTTTTGGAAGAGAGCTGACAGAAATTGTGATTTTTTTTAAGTTGTTCATTTTTAAAAACTTACAATTTTTAAATTAACTTTATAAGATTAAATTATGTCAATGAATAAAGATATTTTAACAGTAAAAGATTTAAACAAATATTTACCTGCTTTAAAAACAGAGATAGATATTCACTTTCAAGATAAACTCAACGAAGGATTATTCAAAGTAGATGCATTAGATGGGCTAAAGAAGATTCCAAGTGAGTCCATTGATTTGATTGTAACTGAGCCAGCACTGGAACCTAATAGTGGAATGTCTTATTCAGCATATATTAAGTGGATTGAAGAATGGGTTTCAGAATGTAAAAGAGTTTTAACAACCAGTGGCTCAATTTATATCATATGTCCTTGGGAGTCCTCATCTCTCTATCATTCAGTTCTTGGGAAAAATTTTATTATTCAGTCAAGAATTACAGCTGAAAGACAAATAGAAAATACTGAATTATCACAATGGAAAAACAAAATCTCAGATATTTGGTTTGCTACAAAATCAAATGACTATATTTTTAATCAAAATTATATCGTAAATGGTAAAAATATAAATAACCCAAAACCAGAAGAAATCAAAGATAACCTATGGTTTCACCTTGACTATGAAGAAATAGTTCATAGGATAGTAAAAGCGAGCAGTTTTAAGCTCAATTGGATTCTTGATCCATTTATGAATGTAGGAGCTGTTGGTGTAGTTGCTAAAAAAAGAGGAAGAAGATTTATAGGTTTCGAAAATAATCAAGACCAAATTCTGCTTGCTATGAAAACAATTAATGAAAGAGAAAAATGATGCTACAACAGATTGAAAAAGATATGATGGAGGCACTCAAGAATAAGGACAGAGCAAAAGCAGGAGCGTTAAGGCTTTTAATGTCCAAATGTAAAAACAAAGCTATTGCACTTGGACACGAGTTATCAGACACAGAGGTAATTAAAGTGCTCCAAAGTGCAGCGAAACAACATAAAGAGTCTATCAGAATGTACAAAGAAGGCAATAGAGATGATTTAGTTGAAGCTGAAATGAATGAATTACAATTTGTAGAATCATATCTACCTTCTATGATGAGTGAAGAAGAAGTTAGAAGTTTAGTAGAAAATATTATTGCAGAAGTAGGAGCTTCACAAATGTCAGACTTTAGTAAAGTAATGCCACAGGTGATGAAAAAGGGTGCAGGAAAAGTTGATGGGAATTTAGCCCAATCCATTGTTAAAGAATTACTATCTTAAATATGATTATTGACATTCTTTTTTTGATGATCTTTCTTATCATGGGTGTATTTGGGATGAGAAAGGGCTTTATTGAATCATTCACTGATTTTTTAAATCTCATTGTAGGAGCATCAATTGCATTATTCTTTTATGTAGATTTATCATTCTTTATTTCAAAATATGTTTCTATCAGTCCAACTATTATCATATTCTTTTCAATTGCCCTAATTTTTACAATCTCTCTAATTGTTTTAAGATTGTTAACCAGTTTGTTATTATTTTTATTTGATGGAAGTATCTCATCATACAAAACGCTAAATATGATTTTAGGTTTTATGCTTGGTGTATTTAAAGGCATCATAACTTTAGTGCTTTTTTCAGGCATTTTTGAAAAATTTATTTCTATAAGGCTCTATGAGATTTTATTCCAACAGTCAAAGATTCTTGTTTTTCTGGAACCATTCAAAGACTATATTTTTAGTTGATGAGAAGAATAGCACAAGAAACAATCAACAGAGTTCTAGAAGAAGTCGATATCTTTCAGGTTATTTCACAGTACGTTGATTTAAAAAAAAGAGGTAAAAACTACTTTGGTCTCAGTCCTTTTAGGTCAGAAACAAAGCCTTCATTTAGTGTAGCCCCTGATAAAAATATGTGGTATGATTTTGGCTCTGGGCAAGGGGGTAATGCAGTACAATTTTTAATAGAGTATGAAAAAATTAGCTTTGCTGAAGCTATACGTTCATTAGCTGAAAAGCACAATATCGAGATTATCGAGGTGGGTGATGAGCAGCAAAGCAATCTATATGATCAGCTTTATGAGATTCATAATCTTGCAAATCTATTTTATATCAATAATTTATCTTCAAAGAAAGGTTTAAAAGCTAAGGCTTATATGGCGGATAGATTTTTTGACGATGTTATTATTCAAAAATTTAGTCTTGGCTATGCTCACGATTCATGGGATCAACTATATAATGAATTGAAGGATAAATTTGATAATGAAGTTATTGAAAAGTCAGGTCTATTTTCGAAAAGTAAAAAAGGATTTGTAGATAGGTTTAGAAATAGAATCATGTTTCCATTTTTTAGCCCCTCAGGAAAAGTAATTGGTTTTAGTGGACGTAGTTTATCAGATAAAGAGGATGTCAAATATTTAAATTCGCCAGAAACATTACTATTTCAAAAGAGTAAAGTTTTTTATGGATCTTATCAAACTATGCCTGAAATCCGTAAGCAAAATTATGTATTGTTAGTAGAGGGGCAGACTGACTTTTTGAGACTTTATGAAAAAGGTTTTTCAAATGTTTTGGCAACTTCTGGGACTGCTTTTTCATCAAAGCACGCAGCAGCATTAAATAAGTATACTAATCGAGTTATTCTTACCTATGATTCTGACAATGCTGGGATAAATGCAGCAATTAGAACAGGGTATATTTTAATGCAAAATGGTTTTGAGGTAAGAGTGCTGAATCTAGGTAATGAATTAGATCCTGATGATTATTTTAAACTTAAAGAAAATAATAATACTTCATTTAAGCAGCTTATAAAAGAAGCTGTACATCCAATTAGCTATATAATTAGTAAAAAAAATATACTATCCAAAGGCGCTTCTGATAGATCTAAGTTTTTAAATGAATCCATAGAAGAAATCAAGCTCGTTAAAGATGTTATTATTAGAAATGATTTAATTAAAAGACTATCCAATGAATTAGAAGTAATTGAAAGTGAGGTATTAAGCCGATTTGATGAAATTTCACCAAAGAGGACTCCTGTTAAGAAAGAAAATGATTCAAGTGAAACGTCTATAAGAAATTTTGATTCTAAATCAGATATTGCACAGCTAGAAATCTTAAAATTATTAATTCATAATTCTGAATTGTCTGATAATATTACTTTATCATTATTAGATAATAAGCTTTGTTACAATATTGTTAAGTCAATTAAAGACAATAAGGG
>Ga0209359_10000364_pt1 | contig 11146 bp, 3 predicted proteins | sample MarorgKNORR_S2LV_FD_188224 | JGI IMG/M metagenome (GOLD analysis project Ga0209359, IMG submission 188224) | Marine microbial communities from the Southern Atlantic Ocean, analyzing organic carbon cycling - Surface_A/KNORR_S2/LV (SPAdes) (version 2) | ecosystem: Environmental > Aquatic > Marine... | reverse complement strand
GTGTTTTGCAATCATAAGTGCAACTACCCCAGCAATAAAAGGACACGCCATCGACGTACCATTTAAGCTTGCGTACCCACCATTTAAATAAGTGCTATAAATATTAACTCCAGGAGCAGCCCACTCAACCCTTTCACCTCTTGAAGAAAAATTTGCCACTTTGCCGTATTTATCATGCGCCGCCACAGCGATTGTTTCTTCAAAAGCCGCTGGCCAATTAACCCCACCTTCTCCAGTATTTCCAGCTGCGCAAATTACAGGTATATTTAAAGAATAAAGTTTTTTAATTTTAGATTGTAATATGGGGCTTGGGGTAGAACCCCCCAGGCTCATGGATACAATATCTGGCTTTAAGGCTATCGCATAATCTAGGGCTTGTGCAAGCCCATAATAACTTCCACCTCCGGATTTAGATAAAGCTTTAACGCATATTGCTCTTGCTTTTGGCGCAACTCCAACCATGCCAAAACCGTTATTTTTAGCGCAGATAATTCCTACGCAGTGGCTCTGGTGCCCGTTTTCATCTACTAAAGGTTCGTCTTCTATAAAATTGGCACCCTTTATGGCGTTATCTCCAATATCAGGATGATCAGGAAAACCTGTATCTATCACCATAACAGTGATTCCTTCGCCTTGAGTGACCTTCCATGTGTTAGGCACATTTGACTGCAATAAACCCCAGTCAACACGTTGACTTAAAGAGCTTAAAGTTTCATTAATTTCAATTTTTGGTAAATAAGTTTCTTGTTTCATATTTTGATGTTACACTTTACTTGTGTCTAGCTTTCCTATAATATACTTTAGTATTTCACTTCTTAATATATCTTCCTTTCCAAACTTAAAACAATTTATACCATTTTCAACGCTCTCTTGATCATTAAAAAGGTCAAACATTGGAGCAAATCCACTTTTTCCATTAATATCACTTTGCATAAAATCACCACAAATAAAAAGTTTGCAGTTGTTCCCTATTCTAGTTATTAATGTTGTTAATTCTTTATATGTAAAATTTTGAGCTTCGTCTGCCACAACTATTTTATCTATCCAACTGGAACCCCGCAAGAAGTTTATTGGCATCGCAGAAATTCTTCCGCTTTCCAACATGTCTTTTTTTGCGGTTGTTGTTTTAGGAATCATTTCGCAAAGCTTGTCTTCAAGTGGCGCCATGTAAGGGTTTAGCTTTTCATCTATACCTCCAGGAAGCGCACCAAGCCCTTTATCTGCACTTTCGATTGCGGTTCTAACATAGAGTAGGTCAAGCTCATCAAACGCGCTTAGAAGCCTCAGGGCAGAATATACGGCCATATAAGTTTTGGTTGATCCTGAGGGCCCAGCAATGAACATTATTTTTGTCTCCTCGCTAAATGCATAAGATAAAAACTTTTTTTGCTTAGTGGTAAGTTTTAATGAATTAACAGGAATATTTTGCCTAAGTTGTGGGATTTTAAAATCCGATATCTCTCTTTTGGACTTTTTAGCAGTCATACTGTAATATATATGTACACCACAATCAGTGTATAATATATTATGTCATGAAAAATAACGCAGCAATACTAAAACTTTTAAGCAAAAATCTCAATGGATACGAATCAACCTGTTGGCTAAAATCAGAAAACGAATTGCTAGACGGGAAAAGCCCTGCTGAATATATGATTGAAGGCAAATCTTCTATGGTGCAAAAAATTCTGCCTGCGGAAATAAAAAGAATTAAGTCAAAGAAAAAAACCAATTAGGCTTAGGCATTAACTCCCTAGGCCAAGTTACAGAAGATAAAGACGAAAGGTCTTCTATTTTACTATTTTCACATTTTTCAATAGAATTAATTAAATTTTTCTTATCTCTATTACTCATCATCTTGTCAGACTTAATTTCTTGTATAGAAAGTTCGATATAAACCTTAATAATTTTTCTCCATTGATCTTCTTGAGATTCTCCTTTTGAAATAAAATCAAAAAACAATTCTTCAATAGGCACTTTATTAAATATCTCACTACATACTAGATCATCTATAATTTGATTAATTTTATTTTTTGCACAATTATATTCTAGTCCGGTAAAAAATTCTAGTAAATTCTTTTTAGATTCAAAACTTATTTTTTTTGCAGTACCCCTACATAGTGGATTTTTTTGTTCTGGAAATTCTTTTTTAATTTTTTCTATAAAATTATTAGTTGGTTGAGCTTCTCCATATATAATTTGACTAGCCTTTACACCCTTAGGGGAATCAAATAAAGCTTCGAGTATTCTAGTTTCATCTTTTATTTTTATTTTTTTATTTCTATAAAATTCAAAACATTCGAAATGAAAAGCTGGCTTATATACTAAATTATTAGAACCAATAAATCGAACATTATTTGAAAACAAGCCCCTAGTTATAAAACCTGCATCAGATAAATATTTTATTTTTACTACATTATTACAAACTGCGCCATATAATATATCATCCATGCTATTATTATTATTATTTTATGTTGCAATATCAATTTCAATATTTGTATTAACCCAGTCATCTATACGCAACATTGATCCAAACAAAGCTAGCGAGAGTTCCCCGTTTTCAATATTTAAAAATCCAGGAAATTTATTATCCATTTCTGACTTCCACTTTTCAATAACACCATTAATTCTAGCCAAACATTGATGGTGTGTTTTTCCGCCTATATAAATTACATCATGCGCAAACCATTTATCCATACTTTTATTTAAAGTGCCATCATCATTTACATAAACATCTGGATAATACTCAACACCCCATTCAACAAGATTATCATCGCTTAAACCTAAAGACGCAGCTTCACTTCTAGCTAGAGATTCAGAGACGTGTTCCCCGCCCACGCTTTCGTGCAACCAGTTTCTACCCACAATCCATTTGCATTTTCTTTGATCAAACCAAACGTAATCCAGGCCTTCTCTATTTTTAGCCAAATTAATTACGTAATCTTTTGCAACCTGCTTGGCATCTTCTTTGTCTGGTTTAGTGACTTCTGCATTATGCAAGCCTATTTGAAAAATTGAAGTAAGTGATGTTGCGTTAATGTCTAATAGACCATCAGTATCAAGAGAATTATCTGCTTCACTAAGATAGATTGTACGAAACGCATCAATTCCATCAATCGGAACATACGATCTATTTTTTGAGTTAGAATATGTATCTTTAAATATATCAAAGTAATCGGACATTGCAATCCCAGCAAAACCGCCTTCAAGAACATATGCGAAATCTTTTCCTGTTTCGCTAAAATTTGCACCCATAAATCCTTGTATCTGATTATTATTATCATCCCTTAAAGTTTGTCCATGTATATTTTCATTCATTGCCCAGATTTTACGCAATTCGAACCTAAGGTGTCTTAAATTTCTTACTCCATGTGCGAAATCTTCAGTATATCTAAATTGTTTATTTGGGATTTGTGTTAATTTTCCATCGGCGCTTTGATTATATAATGTCTCAAATTGCATTGAGAAAGGATTAACATCTAAATTGCCCAAGAAATCAAAGTAGTCATTGCTAGAGCCGAAAGGAAAGGGTACTCCATCTCCTTGGCCATTGATCGCTTGGCTGTAACCGCCGACTTTTTTACAATAATAAAGACCTCCCATTACATAATATACTTTACCTTGATGAAATGCGTCGAAAGCAAAAGAGTGTCTCGTATTATCCAGAAACTCTGGACCGCATTGTACAGCCTGAAAATATACATACTCATCATTTGTTTGGTTCATATTAGTTACATAATATCCTTCTTTCGCCATTTTATCGGCGTTGTAATTTTCGATCGCGTCAGATTTAAATTTTACTTTATACAGAATTGCATGCCCAGGCAAATCAGGCAAATGGTGTTCATAAAAACTGGTAAACTCAAAGTTATATCCTGGGCCTCGCGCGTTATCTGCGCAAGCTTTTTTTACATTGTAATCTACGTGAAATTTTCTGTTGGGAACGTAAAATGTTGCGTTTTTTAAAACAACCTGTTGGGCATCATCTTTTTCGAATGGATCACTTTCTGCATAAATGGACGCATAATCCATCGAACCGGACTTGAACCTATTATCACTTTCGTACAAAATATTATCACTTGCATTAAGCCATTGGTCAAAATCATGAGTAATAAATTGATTAGTTTTAGTTTCATCATCTGGTTCGCAAAAAATTTGAGACATTCCAGTAGGAGATTTATCTATAGCATAACTTTCGACAGCTTTATTATATCGATGGGCATTCATCTTGGGGGAGCAATAAAAGTCTTGATTAATTTCTCTACCCCAAATTCCAATTGTTGAATTTGATCCTGCTGAAAAATATTTCAATCCAAAATTTTGCATTTCTGCAAAAGCTTCCATGAAGTCTGTTACATTACCGAAGGGATGAGGAAATGCAGGTTTTGGAAATTCATATTTTATATCTTTAATTTCTTTTACTGTTGGAGATGTTGACACCATATCTTTAACATGAAAAAATACTTCAATAGGAACAGCGTTTGCCTTGTTCGAATTCCCATTAATCTCCTGTCCATTTATAATTATTTTATCTGGATCACCGTCCATATTATCAATAATACCTTGTACATCGCTGGCACTCATTTCAGGCAAAGGTCCAACAGTCCCAGGAATGTCTTGCATATTAATATCATTTGTGCTAAAATAATTATTCCCGATAGAATCCAAGGCATCATCTTCCAGGATACTAAGTCTATATCTAGCTGGTGAATCAAGTGGGTCGTAACCAATATTAGATCCAGCAGTTTCTTTTGTAGCGCCCTCCGTCCCGCCTGCAAACGATATACCTGAATAATAATCTAAATAACTACCATAAAGTCCATATGCATGAAGAACTTTTACTATAATATGAAATCGATGTATGGTATTGAACCAGTCGGCGGGTATGGGCTTGATCGTTTCAGCAATTGCATCCAGCACTTGTTGTAGGTGATTTGATCTGTCTGCATACCATCCTGGAAAAGAAACTCCAGTAACATCTATGGATTGATTTCCAGTTGGCTCCGCACGAGAATGTTCTCCTTCTACAACTGGATGTGTTGCATTTTTAAAACTTTTGTAAGGGTGTTCGCCAGATTCGTTTAATTGGTCCCAATTAGCCCTACAAAATAAATTTAAATTTTTCAAATTATGAAAAGCATTTAAATCAGATTGCTTTGACAAGAACGAAAAATCTAATTGCGAATGACCAATAATTTCTTGCGGTTTATATTCTTGTCTAATATATGGGTCTGTTTCAATAACTTTATTAGATAATATTTTTGCTTTTGTAATTTGATGTGCGGTTGCGATTTGAGATCTATACCTATGAAGTTTTTCAGGTTCTTTATGCAACCACCCGTTTTCACTTGTGCCGCTACCCCTATCTGAAGACACGGAAGGTACTGAAGCATTTCCGTCTTCAATGCACTCGAAATAAAACCCTTTATAAAAAACCCTATCACCAATGTTATAAGTTCCCGCGCTCCACCGAGGAACTTCACCCCCGAAAGGAAGAGATGCAGGATCTAACAAATAAGAGCCTAAAAAGAATTTATTATGAGAAGCTAAGTCTAGACAGGTATATCTTTTAAAACCATCCACAAGAGACCGAAAGTTCTCAGAGTCTTGAGTTTTTTCTTGAAGAAATTCTGTGTAAAAACTTTTTTCGTATTGATGATTATTTAAACCTTGAATAGAGTTTAAGAAATTTACTAGCGCTCCGGCAGAATATCTTCCTGTATTACTACTATCTAAATAAAATGCAGCGGTTTGCGTGCTAGTATCAACAGTCCATTTATTTTGTTTAGTGATATATCTCGAAAAATTTTCAGACAGCTCGCCTCCAGCAGGATCCCCGCCTTGGTCGGCCGTTCTGAACGACCAAGGATTATAATAAGCGTCGCTGTGTTTTGATTCAAAGGGGTTAGCTGCTTCTGATATGTGCGGCTTTGGGTAGAAACTATTTCTACTATCTACAGGAAAAGTATTAGGATTATTATTTCCATAATAATTTTCCATAAAAGAAAACGTAGAAAAAATATTTTCGTGATTCGAATTGGTATTCTGTTCTACTGTTTTTTTCAAGTTACTTCCGCAGTCTCTAACCGCATCCCACCAAGAGAAAAGGCCTTTAGCCGGCAACCTCATAGCTTCTGATGAAATAGTAATATTAGGTGATTCATGCTGCACTCGAAGAAACGAAAAGAATTTTGTCGCCTCATGGTCAATCGAATATTTAGTATTGTACATATTGGAATTTAAATCAAGCATAGACGTATCACTTCTTTTTAGTCCGAAGCAATTAACCCTCGACCAATTAGCTCTAGTATACCTTGAACTAGAAATATCGTGATCTATTTCATAGGCGCCGTCGAGACCTTGAACGAAAGAAAAAGCAAATGGATCCAATAATGCCCATGAGTATTGAAAAGGTTCGCTCGTCCTTAAATAATCCTTATAATTCATAGCGACTGGACTGGTGTTATCGATTAGTTCAGTCCATTCCGCTAGATACTGATGAGAGTCGTCTTCTATATTTCTTACTACTTTAAAATCATGAAAAAACGGTCGACCCGGATTAAAATGAGATGAAGCCCCTGGTTTCCAATCTTTCAAAATCTCTAGCCCATCCGAAAAACTTAGCGATCCATACGGGGTATTGTTAAAAAAGCTAGAAAATGGTTCCACACGAAAATCAGTGCCCAGCGACTCTATAATAGAGCCAGGAGTGCCTAAAGGTTTTATTATATCTCCTTCGCTAATAAAAATCTCTTGCCAATAATTCGCATCATTTAATGTTATTGATGTAGGATTTTGGCTTGTAGCTTTAATAGCTTTAATTGCTCGCCAAATCCTCGTAGGCATATTGGTAACGCTACCACTGTTGTCGGTTTCCAAACCCTCCGTCACATAGTCACCTTCATCGAATGAATAGTTATCTCTCCAATTTCCCTCAACGAACCAAATCTTACTTCCACTAGGGCGCCCTAAAACATACTCACCTCTTTTTCTATTTAAATTTAAATAATCCAAAAAGCTTACAGCTCTTCCGCCTGTAATGGATTTCTCAAAAGACTCACTTATGGGGTCTGGGTGAATCCACTCGGAAAGAAAATCAGAATTAATATTTAAATGCAAAGAATGTTCCGGAATTGTTTCCTGTAATCTTTTGTCTTTTCTGTATTCACCTCCATCTTCGTTGGTAACTGCGTTATGATGTTCATGGAAATATGTATTATTTACAGCAAAATATTTCCTCATAATATTTTGATATTCAGGAGAAAATGATGATGGATTCATGCCTCTTTCCGTAGCAATTAAATCAGCGTTATTTCTAATTCCAGATAAATGCCCGCCAGTTCCTGCTGTATATCCAAAATGATACCCTTTTGTTCTAATTTTATTATTTTCATCAACATAAGTAATAGAAGAAAAAGTGAAAGCTTTTAATTTTTCAAATATATATTGAATATTGTTTTTGTTCTGTAAATTAGATACTTCTTGCCAATACTCTTCGCTCCCCACAGCACCAGGTACAAAAGAATTTATTTGCTCTTGATGAATGTTTTGCCAATTACGCAATCGCCTATATTTTGTCTGACTACTAATACTGATTTCATTTGAAAAGTTTCTAAGGCCGTTGTTTTTAATACATTGATATACTTTTCCTTGGTGAGTTACTATAGATGGAGGGGTGGCTTCAAAAGCGCTAGGAAGCGCCCCAAATTTTACTCCACTAGTAAATCCTGGAGATAATTCTTCTCGATCAGAAACAACATATTCTGCGGTATTATAATCCATTATTTCTCCTGACTTAATAATAGATTGATAGTTTTTATTAGGATCATATTCTTCTATAAAATCGTTAATTCTAGGCTTATTAAATGGGTGGCTCGTGTATTGACCGCATCGAGTGTGGGGAGAAATTCTACAATCTTTTATTTCAATATATTGATCTCCTTTTAAATAAAATTTATTTTTAAATTTTTGAGATAAAAATCTTTCTAAAAACCAATCTCTTTGATCCCAAAAATCAGGAGATTCTAAAAATATACTTTTGGCTTTAATTGGTGACCCGTCTGTATCCAAAATTATTGCAGGTGCCCCTAAACTTTGATAATTTTCAAAATATGGATTCAAACCTTGTCCGCCTGACTTATAAGCTCTACCGCTCGAAATAAAAGACACACAATCTCCGATTTTACTCATAAATGTAACATTATCATAAATAAATATTGGGCCATTCAGGAAAGCAGCGTTAGAAATAAATACATTGCCCGCGCCATTTTCGTTGTAATAATTTTGCTGGGCTGACCTAGAAATTTCATTATTGCCAATTCCATACAAATTGTTCGATAAACCCAAAAACAAACTTCCTTGACCAGAAGCCTTAACGTCTTTTATAACAACATCATCAGAAACACTACCGGCATTTTCAAAATTTATTATTCTGTGTGGCTTTAAGTAACATTTTTGATTCAGAAAAAATGATTCTCCCCTGGAATGTTTATGTTGGGACTTCATTTCATTAATTTGTGAAAATCCAGTTTTCTTTCCTGCAAATATTTTGTTTACCAAATTAGTTTGGTCGTACGGGTAAAAACTGCTGGAAAAACCATTCCTCCAATATTTTTCAAAAATGCCTGAAATAGTATTTTCGCATGATACTTCTCCGTTAATTAAAAACATCGAGCTGTCTTCAAAAACAGTTTCTGTATCAAGAAACAATCCTGCAAGAAAAGGATTAATCGTATTATCTTCACAAGGCATTTTTCTTGGTGCGCCCCCGAAAACGGGAAGCCAAAAATATTCAGAATTGACTCTATCTATCATAAAAAATGTTTCATGACGAATAAATATTTTTTCGCCTACAGTATAATTTTTAGAAGAGTTCCATGCGCCTGCTGGCCAACTAGGTTTATTTATTGGCTTCCAGTGCGATTTGTTTTTGAATGGACTTTCTGCACCGTTTGAAATACATTCAAGGTAAGTAAAATCATTGTTTATAGACTTGCCCAAAATGTCATCCTCAATTAATCCGTTGAAAATATCATTTCTTGTAAAAGTTTTATCGATTTGATTCTTAGAGTTATCTCCAAGTCCATAGACTTTTCCAGATTCAGTTAATATAATTGCATGAGAATCCCCTAGTGTTACTTTTGTAGCTTTATCTCCACCATAATCGCTTGGATTATAAACCATGATCGGCCCATCTGATATTTCTGAAGCAGAAGATGTATAATGATTTTCAATTTTATATTTTTTTGATATTCCCTTTGGAGAAGGTATTCTTATTTTTTTAGATTCAACCTGCGCAAGACTATCCATAAAACCAACATCTTCAGTGTTATTATCTTTTAATGATATGAAATATAATGTTCTGTATAATTTTTCAGATTCAGCAAGTTCGATTTTTACAACGTCACCAGTATTATATACGTACGAATCAAGCTGATTGTATGTTTGATCTATTTGAATTTCTCCAAAAGTTACTTCGCCAGAAGATTCAAAAACAACAGGTCCATTATTATTATATGGGATGGATCCGGGGCTGTGCTGAATTAGATTAAATGCATAATTTAATAAAATAACACCAAAACTTTCTCCATTTTCTCTTCTATTCTTTTGATCGCTTTTAACTTCAAACCAGCAATTATATTTTGTAGTAAAATACCACTCACTGTCGGAATATTGTTTTAAATTACTAGGAGGTTCATGTGTTCCGTTGCTTTTTGTAGTCCACCCAAATATATCATCATAAAACCAGTCTGCATTATGTCGCATAGAATCTAGACCCCTAAAGTAAGAAGCTTGAGAAGTAATTCTTTGATCTGATCCGGTTCTTATGTATTGAGATTTATTAATTAATTCTTGTATTGATCTAGGTGTGTTCCAGTCGTAAGTGCCTAATTGCTCTTTTGAACTTCCTGGATATTTAGCTTGTAAAGTAGACAATAAATTTGGCTGCGACTCAAAATAATGATTCCAATCCGTAAGATTTCCAAAGAAATAATTTCTTGCAGGATCAATTGATTTTAATGAATATTGACTGTTGTCCTCAATCGGCAAAATACTGTTTAAACTTGTTACTGTAGAAGGTTCAGGAACAATATCAAACTCTGAAATTTGATATAGGTTAATGTCTTCAATAAAATTAGAATATCTGACCTTAGCAGCGCTTCCATTTACTCCATCTTCATCCGCAGCATAGCTTTGAATCGGAATATTTAAACCTTCTAAATCAGAATAACATAATGGTTCATTAGTAGCAATATCTTGAACAACAATAGAATCTGTCGTGCATTCGCTTCCGAACATTGGCTCAGAAAATAATTCTTGATACTCAATAACAGAAGTGGTAATTTCGTATGCTTCATTTAGTAAATTTAAATCATCTTGACTAGCTGTATCTAGATGTTCAGCAACAGGAACAACAAAAAAGCCTTGCGGGGGAATTGAGTTGTTTGCAGAGGCGTTATGAATATCATTAAATTGCAAAGTAATTTCCATTTCAAGCTCTCCGTTTTCATCGAAATCATCATAAGAACCAAAATTATGAGATGATCCAGATCCAAACTGCGAATTACCATCATGAATTGCGGGGTCCCTGTCGTATTGTGCCACGGCGCCCAATTCGGCGCCCGGAGCGCTTGGAAAACCGTCTTGTAAATTAGCGTTATATAATGTTATGGCGTTTCCATAACCCTGTACGCCAAAACCTACAATTCTATTTTCACTCCGGCCAAATATATGGTCAGATACAATACCCCATTGAGTAGAACTAAAATTTTCAGGACGAGCGCCCGAAAAACCAGATAAATTATTGATAATGTCACGATTCGGGCCAGAAAAAGCAAATGTGCCATTATCATCATATGCTTCATAAATATAATTATCCCATCTAAAAAACCTTTGAAGAAACGCATATTGCCTAGCTTCGACATGAAAGGCAACATCATGCATGAAGTCTACCAATCGCTCTGGTGCAAAATTTGGATTAAAGTAATAAAAATTTTGACCGCCCAATGTAACAAATTCACCATCTTGGATATAAACATCAGGCACAATTCTCTGCCGGTCCGTGCTTTGAAACCAGTATTCTACAGTGCCCGCAGGAAGCATTGCTCCACTTGCTGATACTGTTTTATATCCCTCAGTTACAGTCATA
>Ga0209359_10000362_pt1 | contig 11154 bp, 11 predicted proteins | sample MarorgKNORR_S2LV_FD_188224 | JGI IMG/M metagenome (GOLD analysis project Ga0209359, IMG submission 188224) | Marine microbial communities from the Southern Atlantic Ocean, analyzing organic carbon cycling - Surface_A/KNORR_S2/LV (SPAdes) (version 2) | ecosystem: Environmental > Aquatic > Marine... | reverse complement strand
TTTGATTCAGGGCTTATATCAATTTCAGCCGCCACTTCCTTTTATTCCTGGTGGAGAATCAGCAGGAGTGGTTATAGAAATAGGTGATGGAGTTGAAGGATTTAATATTGGTGACAAGGTTTTTGCTGCAACTGGTGTAGGCGGTATATGTGAAAAAATATTGGCACATAAAAATAATGTCAGGCCCATACCTGAAAATATGGATTTTGAAATAGCTGCTGCATTATCAGTTACATATGGAACTTCTATATATGCATTAAAACAAAGAGCTAATCTTAAAGCTGGTGAAACTCTTTTAGTTCTTGGGGCTTCGGGCGGTGTAGGTTTAGCAACCGTTCAGCTTGGCAAGGCAATGGGCGCTAAGGTTATAGCGGCCGCATCAACTCAAGAGAAGGTTGATATCTGCATAGAAAACGGTGCGGATGAAGGTTTTGTTTATCCATCAGGAAACCTCGATAGAGATCAACAAAAAGAACTTTCAAACAAAATTAAAGAATTAACAGGGGGCCTCGGACCCAATGTTATTTACGATCCCGTTGGTGGAACATACGCAGAGCCATGTTTGAGATCAATAGCCTGGGATGGCAGATATCTTGTTATTGGCTTTGCAGCCGGAGCAGATCAAATTCCTAAAATGCCTTTGAATTTAACTTTGCTAAAAGGCTGTCAAATTGTTGGAGTCTTTTGGGGCGCTTGGACGGGGATGTTCCCTGCAGAAAATCAGAAAAACTTTGAGGAGTTATTCGAAATGTATAAAGATGGAAAAATTAATCCTGCTCCCTCAGACAAATTTACGCTGGAGACTTCTGCAGAGGCAATTGCTCATCTCAAAGATAGAAAGGCTAAAGGAAAAGTTGTAATTAATTTTTAAACATGAGAAAAATCTTTTCTTTTGTTTTTCTTTTAATCCTAGTCTCATGTGGAGGCGGCTCATCCCAAAGTGAAAATATTCAGTCAGATGAGTCAATAAATACAGTTTTTCCATCTCATCCAAGGGCATGGGATATTGTTTCGCCTGAAAGTGTAGGAATGAACAGTCAGTTATTGAATCAAGCATTTGATTATGCTTTTTCAGATGGCTCATTTACACAGGCTGCAGTAGTCATTAAAGATGGTTTTTTAGTTTATGAGAGATACGGCGGCATCTCAGATAATGAGGCATCTATTCTTGCATCAAAAACAAGCTCTAATTCAAATTTATATAAATCTATATATGGATCGAGGGATAAGGATAGTCTTGTTACTTCTTGGTCAACAGCTAAATCATTTGTAAGTTTTTTGATAGGGATAGCAGAAGAGGAAGGTTATATAAACTCAGTTAGAGACAGTGCATCAATTTATATTTCAGAGTGGTCATCAGATAATAGAAATACAATAACTATAAAAGACCTATTAGATATGAGGTCAGGACTATATCCTGTATGTTTTGACCAAACTCAATTTGAGTTAAAAGAATGTTCTGATCCTTCAGATTCCTCCTCTGGTGGAAACATTGTCTTTTCAGACGATCAGATGACAGGATGTATCAATAGAAATTTTGCTCAAGATGGTGTTTTTCATCCGTGGTTTAACAATGGACAAGCTGTCTATACAAAGGGTGATTTTGTTTATTCTAACTGTGACACTATGGTTCTTGGAGAGATTATTTTTAGAGCAACAGGACAAGATATACAAACATTTGCTGAATATAACTTATTTTCTAAAATCCATATAAGTGCTGAATGGTGGAAAGACTACACCATGAATGGACAGTCTAATGGAAACTATCTTGCATACTGTTGCTTAGATTCTACAGCAAGAGATTTTGCTAAATTTGGATATATGCTGTTATTAGAAGGGGTATGGGAGGGCAATAATCAGAAATATAAAAGTTATACTCAGGCTATAAGCAGCCTTGATTCATATGGTCTTCAATTTTGGGCTCTGTGTGCAAAACCACAATCTAATAATGATTGTGATGATTGGATAATTTCAACTATTGGTTATGATGGGCAATACATAATGATAGATTTTAAAAGAAATCTTGTTGTTGTTAGAACAAGCTTATATCAACCTATACAGAATCTTTCACAAGAAAAAAAGATGAAGCTAGTAAACTCTGATATATCGCAGTCAAATTGGGTGGCATCTGCACCTAGAGGTCTTGGAGCAAATATAAATACTAACTTTAATCCAAGTCAATTCTTTAAGCTTGTAACAGACTCAATTAATTAAATTTAGTAATGAATTTTTGATGAATCAAAATGATTTCTGTATTCTCTTATCTTGTTCCAGTCACCAGATATGGCTATTGTCTTTCCTTCATCCTGAATATTAAGATACATATTCTTTCCGTTAGGAGAAAAACATATGCCAGCAATTTCTGAGCTGCTATTTCCTGCTACCCTACCAAGAGGATATAAGAATCCATTAGGTGTGATACCTATAAGCTTACAAGCATTACTGCCATTATCTTCACATATTATAAGGTCTCCCCATGGGGTTATATTTATGTTGTCACCCTCCCAAAGATTATCAGCGTTATCAGATTCATAGAAAAGTGAAATTTCTGAATTCACAGGAGAATACTTCCAAATTTGTCCTAAGCCAGCTTTGCCACCTTTTTTGCATGTAAAAAATATGTTGGTACTCATATTTTTATCATTTGTGAAAATAATTCCTTCCCCTCCATTAAAAATTGAAGCACCAATTTTTTTACCTTGAGTTTTGGTTTTGGTAGATTTTGCCAAAGGGTCATTTATACGAACCCATTCAACAGGAAAATTATCTCCGACACTAATCAGCCCATCTTTGTTTGAGGTATTTTCAACTCCCGGTATTTTTAGTGCGTAAAGCTTTCCTCTTCCGCTGAGATTGTTTTTTTTGTTTGGTACAAACTTATAGAATAAGCCACTGTAATCATCTTCGGTTTGATAAACACTTCCATTTGGGTCATTTAAATCAACTGTTATTGCTTCTCTTTGAAATCTACCCATATGGGTTAATCTTTTGTAGCCTTTAAGTGAATCAGCCTCTGGGTCTACTTCAAAAGCGTAACCGTGATTTTCTCTATATGTTTCTTCACATGAAATCCATGTATTCCATGGGGTAGTTCCTCCTGCACAATTGTCGATTGTTCCTGAAAGGCTTCTGTTGGCACGCTTTACAGTCAAACCATCTGACTCAAGCACAATGGTACTTGTTCCACCTGAAAAAGGTCTACCATTGGAGTCATTGTATGCTGTTGATAGTTCTAGATTTTTATCTTTACTTTTTGTTTCATGGTTGACCACTAAAGCTACTGAACCGTCTTTTAATTCAAAAGCACCCATTCCATCTGGTCTTCCGCCATACTTAAGGCCATCTGTCATAACATCACCAGTGGACATAAGCACTTTGTATGAAAAGTCTTTAGGTAAATCAAATAAAGCTTTTGGATCTTTTAGTAACAGTCCATCCCATTTTGTATTTGATGATATAGGATTGTTAGCAGCAAATAACTTGCCTCCGCCATATGCGAATAACATTAACATTGCAGAGGATTGTCCTGCGTGTTTCATGAATAGTCTTTTTGATTTATCCATTATTAATTTGTAACCGATTGATAAGTTAATGAAAGCCTTGCAACATCGAAAGGCGGTCTGAATATTCCAGCAAAATCTCCATTTGGATTCAATAAAATTATATTATTCACATGATTGTCTAAATGGGAGTGATCCATGTGGTTTGAATGATCTGGCATCACATTATTAACTGACAATTGGGTAGCTAAGCTTAAGAGCATTGGTCTAGAATTGCTAACACCAATAAAATCTTTATCAAAACCCTTAGCGTATTTATCTATCATATCTGGCGTATCTCTTTCAGGGTCAATTGACACTAAAACCCACTGCTTGTCATCTAGTTCATAGTCTTTGTCTCTAAGCACTTTTATAAGTTTAGATAGTTGATACATGGTTGTTGGGCATTCATCGGGGCATTTTGTAAAACCAAAATACATCATAGTCCACTTACCAATAAGGTCATTTTTTGTAAATGCCTTTTGTTTAGATGAAAAAAATTCAAAATCTGATATTTGCTTTGGTTCGTTGAATAGAAACAGGCCGTTAACAAGCAACTCATCATCCGAAAGCGTTCTTGGAGTTGTAAGTTTATTAATAAACAAACCAAGAACAGTTATCATGAAGATAGCTATTAGTAGTAAATTTCTATTTATTCCTTTCATGAGACAAGATAATGATCTAGCAATAAAGCTACAAATATAAGAAAAATATAATAGATAGAAAAATTAAATGTTTTCATTGCAACAGCATCGTCATCAGTAAAATATAACTTAACTGCATAATACATAAATATTGAACTAAGTATTATTGCTGAAACAAGATAAATAACTCCAGACATTAATACTATGTATGGGAGAACACTAACGATAAATAAAATAATTGTGTACAAGACAATTTGAAGTTTAGTAAATGCAACTCCGTGGGTAACTGGAAGCATTGGGATAGACTCTTTTGCATATTCTTCCTTTCGATAAATTGCTAATGCCCAAAAGTGTGGCGGAGTCCAAACAAAAATTATTAGGACCAATAGAAGTGCGTAGGGATCTATCGTATTGGAAATTGCAGCCCAACCTAACAACGGAGGCGCTGCTCCCGCTAAACCACCAATAACAATATTTTGTGGTGTTGCTCTTTTTAGGTATACAGTATAAATAAATGCATAACCAATTAACGAGGCAAGGGTTAAGATCATTGTTAATGTATTTATGTATAGGAATAAAATTAAAGCTCCTGCAATACCAATCACCAAAGCAAAAGAAGAGGCATGAAGTGCGCTAAGCTCTCCTTGAGGAAGGGGTCTTTGATCAGTTCGAGTCATGGCTGCATCTGCTTTTCTATCAATAACTTGGTTTATTGCGGCAGCTGACCCCGAACATAAAGCAATTCCAATTAATGCAATTAAAATTGTTGAAACTGAGCTAATTGATTCTTCAGCCAAAAGCATTCCTACCAAGGCACAAATAAGCATCATATAAACCACATTAGGCTTACAGAGTAGGTAGTAGCTTCTTAAGAGTTTCATTTTTTCCAAGCTAGATAATTAACTGTGAAAATAGTTAATAACAACAGAGCTGCAACTAGATTGTGTGCTATTGCCACGTATAAGGGCAATACATATACGACATTGATTATGCCCAAGCTAATTTGGGTTAATAAAAGAATTCCAATTGTTGATGCAAGCGGAGCGGCGTTGGAAAACCAGAGTTTTGAAATAAGAATTAAAAAAACCAGGGTAACTAAAATCGCTGAAACCCTATGTGAATAATGAATTGCTACTCTAGAAGGATTATCTAATAGTCCATACAAATAATTTGGGCCAACTTCTTGATTAAGATTAAATCCATTTTTGAAGTCCATTTCTGGCATATATGTTCCCTGACAGGTTGGAAAATCTGCACAGGCCAAAGAAGCATAATTTGTACTTGTCCAAACTCCTAAAAAAATCTGAAAAAGTAAAACTATAAGGGCTATTCCTGCAATAGTTTTTAACTTTGGAATTGCCATTTTCTCTAGAATATCAAATTTACCCGACATTAAAAAAATAAGAAAGAATAAAGTTAAAGTAGTAAAGCCGCCAAACAAATGGGCAGTAACTATTATAGGTAACAACAACAAGCTAACAGTTAAATAACCAAAAAGGCCCTGACAGCAAATAAAAATTAACAAGCCTATTGTCCAACGTCTAATATTTTTATTCTCATTTTGCTTAAAAGAATAATAAACCATGATTATTGCTAGAAAGCCTAGCGCAGCTGCGAAGTATCTATGCACCACTTCAGGAATTGCTTTGTTTATATCATATGGAAATGTTGGATATCTGGCCTCAGCTAAAGCTATCTCAGCCTCATTAGTTGGAAAAACAACAAAGCCATAACACCCAGGCCAGTCTGGACAGCCAAGGCCTGCATCTACAAGCCTAGTCCAGGCTCCTAGTGCAATAACCACGAAGGCTAAACATATTCCAAAAAGTGATAAATTTTTAATATTATTCATTAGATTAGTACCTTTAAGTCTTTAAGAATTTTCTTTGGGTCGGTTCCGGGATTGAAATACATTACAGCCCTGCCATAGGGATCAATTATAAAAATAGGATTTTCTTGAAACATATCCAGGGTTGAGTTTTTTTGAAGCACATTAATTAACACGCCATTTTTATCATTAACCAATTCAGTTCGTGGGTATTCTTGGATTAAACCATCAATTTCAGTCTTTAGTTGCATGTTTGAAAAGAAAGCAACACGCTTAACCCTGTATATGTCTCTGTTAAGTGCGACATTTAACTGCCTCATTAAATAAAGTGATTCTTTTGACTTTGATATATCAGTTATATATACGCCCATAACCCACTTACCATCTTCAAATTCAATAAGCTTCTCATTTTTTACACTGTTAAACTGCTCAAAATTAAAATAGCTTTTAAAAAATACACCATTGTTTTTTGTTCCTTCAGGGGAATACCCCAAAGCAAAATAAAGAGACGAAAAAGTGACTACCAAAATTGGTGTTAATAAAAGAATTGCTAAAAATATCTTATTCTTCATTTTTTTTAAATCCTATCCATAAATACATTAAACATAATGCAACAAACATTGTGAACCACTGAATGGCATATCCAAAATGTTTTTCAGCCGTCATATTGCTTGGAACAATTTTCATATAAGCAAGACTGCTTTTTAATGTAGGGTCTGCAACTAAAATATATGAAGACAATTGCTCGCTAAACTCTTTTCTCAAAATATCAAGGTTTTTTGTCTGTGAAACCTTGGGCCAATTATCAGTAACTAAATCTTCTGACAATACAAAGCCAAGCTCTGGATCTTCAAGAGTTCCATCCACTTCAACATATTCATCTTTGATATCAATTCTAGGCAAGGTATCTCTAGATTTACCTTGAGAAATCCAGCCACGATCAACCAATATAAAGATTTCTGTTTCACTGATCTGTAAAGGTGTTAAAACCTTATATCCAGCAATTCCAGAATTTATAACGTTATCAACAAGGACCTGCTTAGACCCGTCCCAGATTCCTTTGACTGTGACTCTATCCCATTTAGAAGATTCTTCTGAAAATGATTTGGGAGTCTTTGTAATATTATTATTAAACTGTTCGATTATATTTGATTTTTCATGGCCTCTTTCAACTTGCCACAGGCCAAGAAGAAAAAAAGTTGTAGCAAAAAAAATAAAAAAGACAGTTATTTTTTTTCCTGGATTAAATTTTTTAAAATTCATATATTAAATTCATAATTGCTTTAAAATGGCACCATGATTAAAACCCTAATTTATATAGATGTCTTCTTGATAATGGTATCACTTGGTAGTGGTCTTTACTTTTTAATCGTCGACCAAGGCAAGCCAGATAGTAAAAGAACTGTCTATAGCTTGGGTTTTAGGGTCACGCTAGCTGTCATTTTAGTAATTCTTGTAACTATAGGTTTAATAACTGGTGAATTAGGCAACACAGTTCCTTGGGATGAGTCTTAATTACTACAGTATATAAACAAATAAAAACAACATTACCCAGACCACATCAACAAAATGCCAATACCATGATGCTGCTTCAAATCCAAAATGATCGTGATCTTCAAAGTGTCCAGCAAAAACTGATCTAGCTAACATAACTGCAAGCATGAAGCCTCCCATCATTACGTGGAAGCCATGGAAGCCTGTAAGCATAAAAAATGTTGAGCCATAAATGCCTGAGTTTAATGTAAGACCGTAATGAGCGTAAGCTTCATAGTACTCTGCAGCCTGAAGACCAACAAAAATTAAAGCTAAGCCAACTGTTATGCCTAAGAAACGATTAAACTTTTTTCTATCTCCGTTTTTAAGACCAATATGAGCAAAATGAACAGTTACACTTGAACTTAACAAAACAATTGTATTCCATAGTGGCAGCCACTCTAATGCATGCCCCCAGCCAGGCCAAGCCATACTTTTTTCTGCTAATACATATTCGGCACCTTTGTCTGGAGTTGTCATTACAGGCCATGAGGATTCAAAGCCCTCCCACAAACCAATTGCAGAAATACCAACACCATTTTCACCTTCACCACTTAACCATGGAACTGCAAAGCTTCTTACGTAAAACAATGCTCCAAAAAAAGCTGCAAAAAACATAACTTCTGAAAAAATAAACCAAGCCATTCCATAAACATAGGATGTTTTTAGTTGGTTGCTATCTAAGCCTGCTAGGTGTTCTTTAATAACCTGTCGAAACCAAAAAAATAATGTTGTAAATAGTGAAATAAATCCTGCATATAAAATATAAGCTGAGTTGCTGTCTGGATTATCAAGATTGTTAATTGTGCTACTAGCACCCATTACCAATAAAAATAAAGATAACGCCATGAAAATAGGGAATCTACTTTGTTCAGGTACGTAATAAGTTTGTGCGCTCATTTTTTAATGCTCCATTTCATGATGTTCTTCGTGTATGTGCTGGGCAACTGCCTCATCATCATACTCAGTAACATCAAAAATTGTATAAGATAAAATTATGTTTTCAATATTTTCAGGAAGCTCATCTGAGACCAGCAACCTAACTGGAAGTAATGCGTCTTCACCAGGCTTCAGCTCTTGTTGTTCAAAGCAGAAACACTCTAATTTCTTAAGGTGTGCTGCAGCGTTTGAAGGTGCAACACTTGGCACTGCTTGAGCAGTCATTGTCTTATTTGTAGTGTTTTTTACATAAAAAGTAGCTGTATAGTATTTACCAGTAGAAATAGTCATAACATCTTCAGAAGGTCTAAATGTCCATGGCATATTTTCATTATTAGTGGAGATGAACTGAAGTCCTAATGGCCTTCCATCTTCAATGACCAGCTTTTCTGCATTATCTGATTGGAAGACCTTTCCGTTAATGCCAGTGACCTCACAAAAAACGTTGTATAGAGGTACCAGAGCAAAGCCAAAGGCAAACATAAGCGGAACAGCTATTACCAGTCGTCTTAATGTTTTTTTGGCTTCAGGATTCATTAATCAACTTTTGGCGGCGTTGTAAATGTATGATAAGGAGCAGGTGAAGCAACGGTCCACTCAAGACCTCTTGCACCTTCCCAAACTTGATCAGTTGCTTTTTTACCGCCCATCACAGTCTTAACAACTATAAATAAGAATAAAATTTGAGAAACACCAAACAAGAAAGCTCCAACAGAAGAAACCATGTTCCAGTCTGCAAATTGCAATGCGTAATCTGGATATCTTCTAGGCATACCTGCAAGCCCAATAAAGTGCTGAGGGAAGAAGGTAACATTAACACCAATAAAAGATAGCCAGAAATGAAGTTTGCCCAATCTTTCATCGTACATATTTCCAGACCATTTTGGTATCCAATAATAGACAGCTGCCATTATTGAGAAAATAGCTCCAGGAACTAATACATAGTGGAAGTGAGCTACAACAAAATATGTGTCATGATATTGGAAATCAGCCGGCACTATAGCAAGCATCAGACCTGATAAACCACCAATAGTAAATAAAACAACAAATGCAATTGCAAAAAGCATTGGGGTTTCAAATGTAAGAGATCCTTTAAACATCGTTGCAACCCAGTTGAAAACTTTAACTCCCGTTGGAACAGCAATTAACATTGTTGCCCACATAAAAAATAGCTCTGCTGCGAGAGGCAAACCAACAGTAAACATGTGATGAGCCCAAACAACAAAAGATAATATTGCAATCGAGAGCATCGCCCAAACCATAGATGAATATCCAAAGAGCTGCTTCCTAGAAAAAGTTTCAATTATATGAGAAACAATTCCAAAGGCGGGCAGAATCATAATATAAACCTCTGGGTGACCAAAGAACCAGAAAATATGTTGAAATAAAACAGGATCACCACCACCTGCTGCATTAAAGAAACTGGTTCCAAAATGTATATCCATTAACATCATGGTTACTGCACCAGCAAGTACTGGCATAACGGCTATTAATAAATAAGCTGTTATGAGCCAAGACCATACAAACAAAGGCATTTTCATTAACGTAACACCCGGAGCTCTCATGTTCATAATAGTTACTACTACATTAATAGCTCCCATAATTGATGAGGCTCCCATTATATGAACTGAGAAAATAAAGAAAGTAACACTGGGTGGTGCATAAGTTGTTGACAAAGGTGCATAGAATGTCCAACCGAAGTTAGGTGCTCCACCCTCCATAAACAAAGATGATAATAAAATAAAGAAAGCAAAAGGCAATATCCAAAAACTTAAATTATTCATTCTTGGCAAAGCCATATCTGGGGCACCAATCATCATTGGAACTAGCCAGTTTGCTAAGCCAACAAAAGCTGGCATGACACCGCCAAAAATCATTATCAACCCATGCAGTGTGATCATTTGATTATAAAATTCTGGTTCAACTATTTGCATGCCCGGCTGAAACAATTCAGCTCTTATAACCAATGCCATTGCCCCACCAATTAGGAACATAGCAAAACTAAACCATAGATATAAAGTACCTATATCTTTATGGTTAGTTGTGTATAACCATCTGGTCAAGCCTTTTGCCGGACCATGATGATGATCGTCGTGATGATTTTCTATTACTGCGCTCATATTTACTTACTCTCTTTAATATTAAATCTTTGGTTTTTTATAATCTACGATATCTTTGGGAACTACTATTTCGCCATCTCCGTTTTCAGCATTTCCCCATGACTGACGGGTATATGTAATTACAGCTGCCAGCTCTACTTCAGATAAATAGCTAAACGAATTCATTGCAGCTCCTTGAACACCTTCCATCAATATCTCAATATTTTTATCTTTTTGGTTCATAACAATATCGCTACCAGCTAATGCAGGAAATATTCCTGGAATACCTTGTCCGTTTGTTTGGTGGCATGCAACACAATTAACTGCATATACGCTTTCACCTCTTTCAACTAATTCTTGCGCTGTCCAATCTTTCGTAGTGAGCTCTGCCATTTTAATAGCTGCTTGTTTTTTTTCGTCTACCCATTGGTTGTACTCTTCTTGTTCAACCACCTTTACAACAATAGGCATAAATCCATGATTCTTGCCACATAGCTCAGTACACTTGCCTCGATATACACCTGGCTTGTCAACTTTAGTCCAAGCAGTATTCACGAAACCTGGTATTGCAT
>Ga0209359_10000359_pt1 | contig 11222 bp, 8 predicted proteins | sample MarorgKNORR_S2LV_FD_188224 | JGI IMG/M metagenome (GOLD analysis project Ga0209359, IMG submission 188224) | Marine microbial communities from the Southern Atlantic Ocean, analyzing organic carbon cycling - Surface_A/KNORR_S2/LV (SPAdes) (version 2) | ecosystem: Environmental > Aquatic > Marine... | reverse complement strand
TATTAATAAAGGGCTCTTTTATTTTTTTATTCATGAAGAAAATCAGAGCATCAACAAAATCCTCTACAAACATTAATTCTCTTTTAGGTTTGCCAGTACCCCAAACATTTAACATTTTTTTTTTTTTGATCTTTGCTAAATAAATCTTTTTTAATAGAGCTGGAAAAAAGTGAGAATTATTCAAATCATAGTTATCACCAGGTCCAAATAAATTTGGCGGCATTAAAGACTTATAATTTAATTTATATTTTACAGAATAATTGTAGCACATCATTATGCCAGCTATTTTAGCTATTGCATAAGCATCGTTTGTTTCCTCTAATTTGCCACTGAGAAAATAACTTTCTTTCATTGGCTGTTTGCAAAATTTTGGATAAATACAACTTGATCCCAAAAAAATTAGGTTTTTTACTTTTGAAAGAAACGACCCGTGTATTAAATTATTTTGAATTTGTAAATTTTCATAAATAAATATCTGCTTAAAGTTAGAGTTAGCTTGTATTCCTCCAACCCTGGCAGCTGCAACTATCACTAAGTCTGGTTTTTTTTTTTTTAAAAATTTGAAAACTTTATCTTGATCAAGTAAATTTAATTTTTTTTTTTCCACAAATATAATTTTAGTGAAGCCTTTTTTTCTTAATTTTCTCACGATTGCTGAGCCAACCATACCTTTATGACCTGCAACAAAAATTTTGCTTTTTTTATTGATCATTACTTAAAATATTCATCTCCTCAGTTATCATCTCATCAATTAGTTTATGAATATTTATTTGGGGTTTCCATTTTAATTCTCTTCGTGCTTTTGCGGCATTTCCTAGTAATGTATTAACATCCAAAGGTCTTATATAATTTTTATCAACTAAAATTATATCTTTTTTGTTTATAACATCGAAGCCAATTTCATTCAGCCCTTTTCCTTTCCAAACAATTTTCATATTAAGTTTTTTAGCTACAAAGTTAACAAATTGTCTTATGCTATGTTGTTTTCCAGTTGCTATTACATAATCGTCTGGTTTTTTCTGTTGAAGTATTTTCCACATTGCTTCTACATAATCTCGTGCGTGCCCCCAGTCTCTCTTAGAGTCTAAGTTACCTAAGACTAATTGTTTTTGATATCCCATCTTAATTCTTACAAGCGCTTTAATTATTTTTTTTGTAACAAATGTTTCACCTCTTCGGGGACTTTCATGATTAAATAAAATACCGTTTGATCCAAAAATATTATACGCTTCGCGGTAGTTTTTCGTTATCCAGTGGGCGTAGAGTTTTGCAACACCATATGGGCTTAATGGATAAAAATTTGTTTTTTCGGTCTGGGGTACGTCTTGAACTTTACCAAACATTTCAGATGTCCCGGCTTGATAGAATTTTGTTTTTCTCTCTAATTTATGAAACTTAATTGCTTCAAGTATTCTAAGAGCTCCGAGTGCGTCAGCATTAGCAGTATATTCTGGCACTTCAAAAGATACAGCCACATGTGATTGTGCTGCTAAATTATAAATTTCATCTGGTTTTATCATCCTAATAATTTTTGAAACTGATGTAGAGTCTGTTATGTCACCATAATGAAGGAAAAAGTTTCGGGATTTCTGACTTGGCTCTTGGTAAATATGGTCAATTCTTGAAGTATTAATTGAAGATGATCTTCTTTTAACACCATGAACAACATATTTTTTTTTCAATAAAAATTCCGCAAGATAAGAACCGTCCTGGCCAGTTATACCGAAAATTAGGGCTATTTTTTTATTCATGTTTACCTATTATATTCTTTTTAAACATTTGTTAATACATAATTTTTTAATCTTAAAAATTTAAACAAATAAATAATTAATTTTTAATTCTGATTAAAACCATTTTTCCATAAGTTTTTTTAATAACAAAGTCCTGATTATTTGAACATTTATTCATGTCGAGATTACAATTATTATAGATTTTTGAAAGATCTTTTAATTTATTATCAATTCTGAAATGTTTTTCGTCAGTGAAAAAAAACATATCTTGTTTAAAATTAGCTTGATAAAAATCAAGCTCATAAAAAATTCTATCGATATTCCTTCCAATAAAAATTGCAATAACTAGAAAAGATATAATAATCGATTTAAACCTGAAATTTTTAGACATTTCATATTTTGATAGAAAATGAGATAATGGAATAAAAAAAATTAGTGCAAAAATAACATAGCCCCCATATCTTAGTGAGGGATGATTCAAAAACCACTCTGCGAGTAACAATATCATTAGGCAATAATAAAATAGATTCATATTAAATTTTTTATATTTCAAAACTTTTTTTTTCGATTTAAAAATCATAACAAGTATGATTGATATAAATGAAAGGCCTAAAAGAAAATCTGACATTTTATTAAAAAAATATCTGTCAATCCAATTTGATAACCAATTAAAATTCTGAGTATATAACTCTTTCTCGATTTCATGACTATATCCAGGGCCACCCCCCGCTTTAGACCACCATTGATAATGTGTATTGAGAGCGCTTACTTCTGAACTTGGAATACCCCATTCTATTCCACTGATACAAGTTTGTTGCAGTGGATATAACAAGCATCCAGTATTAAAAAAATAAACTAAGATTACACAAATACCCAGCAACACAGAAAAATATAATATTGGGTTTTTAAAAATTTTATATATTAGATAAACTTTATCATCTTTCATAATGTAGTAGATGAAAGGAATAGTAAAAATAAAATATATAATATAAAAAGATTTTAAGGAGATAATTATACTTAATAAAACTATTAATTTTGGTAAAATATTCTCAAAATTTTGATAGTCTCCCCGAAGGGAAAGAATATAAATAAAAAATAAAAAAATGAGAATTTGCGCCGATCTATCTGTGCCATGCTCTGCTATTCGGTAGAAAAAAACATTAATAAAAATGAATGCTAATAAATTAAGAAAAAAAAACTGGTTATTATCCTTTTTGTCCAAAAACTTTTTGATATTTGAAATTAAAATGATATTTGAAAATCCTAAGACTAATATAGCGCCCATATGGTAAAGATAATAATCTAAATATGGAAGATAGAATAACGAGTTTAAGTAAAAAATAGATGATGGCGTCCTAAAGCCATGATTGAGTGGTCCAATTCCAATTATCATTGAAAACTTGTTTAGATAATAACTATAAGGGAAATGATAGTATCCAAAGTCATCATGAGTTTTAAAAATTATAAAAGCTAGAAAAATAATAGAGAAAATTGAAAATAAAAAAATTAAATTTCTTTTAATTAAAATCTTAGATCTAAAATAATAAATTGATACGAGGCCAACGATAATGAAAACTATATTATGTAGATAATCATGACTTATAAAAAAATGAGTAACATAAGAATACAATATTAAGAAAAATATTCCTACCAAACCAACAAAACCTATTTCTTCTGCTGATACTTTTGTTTTTGTTACTTTAATTGCTAAAATACCGTGTCCAACTACTGATAAAACTATTAAAAAATAGCTTATTAGAAATATTAAATAATTGCTTACCATAAAACTATTTATAATGTATTCATAAATATATTGAATTAAAAAAGCTTACTTCTAAGAATTAAATTTTGTTGTTTTCGATTTTTAATCAATTATATGTGTTCAAATTTAGATGAGTGATCTTACTTTAATAATACCAGCTAAAAATGAGAAAGAATCTTTGCCAAAAGTTCTGGATGAGCTTGGAAATTTAAACTTTAAGAAAAATATTATATTAGAAGCTTCAGATGAATTAACTATTGAAGCTATAAAAAATTATGATTGTGAGATCATCTACCAAGACTCTAAAGGTTATGGTGATGCATTAAAAAAAGGAATTGAAACGGTCAAAACAGAGTTTTTTTGTATTTTTAATGCTGATGGGTCGTTTGACCCAAAAGAATTGGATGTAATGATTAACAAGCTTAAAAATGATAAATGTGACTTTGTTTTTGCTTCTAGATATGAAAAAAATTGTGGAAGTGATGACGATACATTAATTACATTTATAGGTAATTATATTTTTACTTTATTAGGTAAGATTTTTTTTAAATTAGGAATAACTGATATACTTTATACTTTTGTGATGGCTAAAACCTCTTGTGCAAAAAATCTTGGGCTAACATCAAAAGATTTTTCATTTTGTGTTGAGTTGCCAATAAAAGCTAAAAGAGCTAATTATAAAATTTGTACAAGCAAATCGTTCGAAAGGTCAAGGATCGCAGGGGAAAAAAAAGTAAATGCATTCAAAGATGGTCTAAAAATTTTATTTTCAATGATTAAGTTATTTTTTAGACATTAAATTTGATTTATAAAACTTAAACAAAAGCATATAACTAACATTGTAAAAAATAATTGAGGTAGCTATCAATTTAATCTGAAAAATTGTGCTACTAGGGTCTAAAGTAGAAATATATATAATTAAAAAATTAAAAAAACATATTATTGCACTACTCAAATTATTTGATGAAATTAATTTTAGGTCAAGTTTTTTTGAAAAAAAGAAAAGAATAAGTTGATGCAGATGTTTATTATCTGGTTTTAAAGGTGAAAATTCTCTATTTAATTTTCTTAATATTGAGAATAAATTTTCAAAACAAGGATACCAAATCAACGAAATAAAAAAGTATGGTGAAATATCAGGATTACTTAAATGGGAACTAATTATAATAAAACCTATAAAAAAACCAAGTAAGTATGCTCCACTATCACCAAGCATTAAAATATTAAAAATGTTAAGCAACAAAAGCAGTAAAAGTGTGAATATAATTAAATTAATTGATTGATTTGAAATTATTGAATTATCTATCAAATTTAATTTGGTTAACATAAAAAGAATAATAATAGTACAAGAAATTAATAATCCATTCAAACCATCAATAAAATTACAACCATTAATTAAGATTAACAAACAAAATGCTGAAAAAAAGATTGCAAAGATTTTATAATTTAAGATAATATCAAAAAATTCAATTCTGGACGAGTTAATTTTTATATCAAAAATTTCTACAAATAATAAAATCAGAAAACATTGAATCAAAAATCTTTTTTTAGGTGAAATAAGAATTTTCCTGTCTGAAAAAAAACCAATTAAATAAATTGAAATCATAAAACAATTTATAAAAGTATCATTTAAGAAAAAAACCGTTGGGATAAGAATAAAAAGTCCCCCGGCTAAAGGTACATCTTTTTTATTAGAAAAAGATTGATGAAAATCCCCAGAATAATTTAAAAGTAAACCCTTTTTTTTAAAAATTATAGAAAGAAGTGTTACTAGTAGTAAATAGACGTAGAAATAAATCATTTTTTTTTTTTAAGATAATTCAAACTTAAACAAATTAAATAATATATTGACTTAATTATGTTAAAATCCATATAATAATTATAAACTTTAAAGCCATCAAACAACTTCTGCGTTACAGAGGATGAAAGAGAATTTTTCGAGTCTGTCCAATTTGTGAGATTACTGTCATATGCATAAAATTTATAGTTTTTTTTAAATAATTTTAACCAAAAAACAAAATCTTCTTTGGTAACAAGTTGTGGGAATCTAGCGTTGGTTTTTATAATTACCTTTTTTTCAATAATTACTGTAGATAAACCGATATCACAAGATTTCAATACTTCATTTATAGATAGTAAATCTCTTGCTTTTCTTTGACCAATAATTTTTTTTTTTTCATCAACAATAAAATAAGATGTGTGTGATATTTGGTGGCCATTTTTTCTCATGAATGAAATCTGGTCCTTAAGTTTATCTGGAGCCCATGTGTCATCTGCATCGATAAATGCTATATATTTACCATTTGATCTTTCAATACCTTTATTTCTCGAAGGACCAGCTCCCAATCTTTTGTTATTATTAATAATCTTAATCCTGTTATCTAATTTTGATATTTCTTGTAAAAATTCTAGATCGTTAAGATTTGTATCGTCATAGATAATCAAAATCTCCAAATGATCGTGACTTTGGTTTATAATTGAAACTATAGTTTCTTTGATAAAATTTCGTTTCTTGTAGTATGGAATTATTACACTTACTAAGTCCATTTAGTTAAACAAAATTTTAACTTTCTAAAAAGCTCTTCAGCTGTTTAGACCTACTTGGGTGTTTGAGCTTTCTTAACGCTTTTGCTTCGATTTGTCTTATACGCTCTCTAGTCACAGAAAATTGTAATCCTACTTCCTCTAAAGTATGATCTGTATTCATTCCTACTCCAAATCTCATTCTTAACACTCTTTCTTCTCTAGGAGTTAAAGTTGATAGAATTTTAGTAGTTGCTTCACTTAGATTTGACTTAATAGCTTGTTCCAAAGGTGCTAAAGCTTTTGTGTCCTCAATAAAATCTCCTAAACTACTGTCCTCCTCATCTCCAACAGGTTTTTCAAGTGAAACAGGTTCTTTTGAGATTTTTAAGACTTTTCTCACTTTCTCTAAAGGCATTCTAAGTTTTTTTGCGAGCTCTTCTGGAGTTGCCTCACGACCAAATTCACTTAAGATTAGTCTTTGAGTTCTAACAATTTTATTTATTGTTTCTATCATATGGACAGGTATTCTTATTGTTCTAGCTTGATCTGCAATCGATCTAGTAATTGCTTGTCTTATCCACCATGTTGCGTACGTAGAAAATTTGTAACCCCTTCTATATTCAAATTTATCAACTGCTTTCATTAAACCTATATTTCCCTCTTGAATTAAATCTAAAAATTGCAATCCTCTATTGGTATATTTTTTTGCAATTGAGATTACCAATCTTAGATTTGCCTCTACCATTTCTTTTTTTGCAATTCTTGATTCCTTCTCTCCCTTTTGAACCCTGCTAACTAATTTTTTAAAATCTGTTACACTTATACCAAGTTTTTGACTAATCTCGGAAAGTCTGTTTCTAATATTTTTAAATTCATCTTTATTTTTTTGAAAAAAAGATTTCCAAACTTGATTTGTACTTAAAAAATTTTTTAAATTGGGATTAATTTCATTTCCAATATAAAATTTTATAAATTCATCTCTTGGAATTTTATTATCAATAGCCAAACGTAATAAGTTCCCTTCTAAAGAAACAATTTTTTTATTTTCTAAATAATGTTTTTGTACTAAGTTTTCCAAAACCGAGGGTGAAAGTTGTAAGGATTTAATATTTTCTAATATTTCTGCGACTATCTTTTGATAACTTTTTTCTTTTGAGTTTGTAAACTCTGAACTATTCAAAACACAATCTAATTTTTCTTTTTGATATTTTATGAGCTTAGAATAATCTTTTGTAAGTTTATTTACTGTCTCTAAAATTTTCGGTTTGATTTCGCTTTCCATTGCAGCAAGAGTAGGGTTGAACTCGTCTTCTTCAACGTCTTGCTGAGCTTGGTCATTTTTTTCTTCCTTTAAATTCTTTTCACCTTTATTTTTTTTATCTTCATCTTTCTTTTGCTTTTCATGTTGAGATGAATTTTCTTCCTCCATATAATTTGTATCAATATCAATTATCTCCCTGACTAAAATTTCATCTTTCTGAAGTTTTTCGTTCCACTCAAATAATTGTAAAGCTGTGATTGGACTTTGGGATAGAGCATTTAACATTACATCCTTTCCGGCCTCTATTCGTTTAGCAATTGCTATTTCTCCTTCTCTAGATAGAAGTTCAACGCCTCCCATCTCTCTTAGGTACATTCTTATCGGGTCATCACTTTTTTCAATTGTCTTAGGCTCATCTTTATTAGTTGAGTCCCTTTTTTTTAAAGCCTTAAAATCTGATTTTTTTTCTACTAATGAAATTTTTTCGTCTAAAATATGTAAAAACGCTTGAGCAAGATTTTCACCGGATAAGTTCCTTTTTCCTAAAGATTTGTTTAGCTCCTCATGAGTTATGAAACCCCTATGGATCCCTCGACCCATTAGTCTTGCAAATGATTTTGTAATTATTCTTTCCACAATTATTAATGTTTGGAAAAACCTATATAATAGCTATTTTAGAAAAATCCACGAAAAATTTTACTAAATTAATTAATATTTTGCTCTTTTTTAAGCCTATTAATTTCATCAAAAGTGTTCTGATTAAAGTCTTCAGCGAATTTTGATTCTAATTCTTGAATTCTAATCTCTAAATCATGCGTTTTAAGTTCATTCTTTATGTCATTAAAAATTTCCACAATCTTGCTTTCATCTTTATCGTTTTTATGGACTATATGTTTAATACTTGCGTATTTTTCAATTTGATCTAAGAGCTGGTTATCAACTTGCAAACTATCAAGATTTCCACTCTTAACACATTCTAAAATTTGGTCAAAAATTAATTCGTTCTCTTTTTTATAAAATTTAATATTTTCCAATAAATCTGGTCTTTGGTAAAAAAAGTTTAGGTTATTCATCGTGATATAAATAAGACCAAATTCTTTTATATCAATTGAAGAAAAATTTTCTGTATCTTTAAATAGTTTTTTTGTTTTATCAAGGGGCTTATTAAAGCCAACGAATGATTTATTAGAATTTTTGAAAATTGCTCCTGGAGAATATTTTGCTAAACTTTCCAAAAAATATCCTAATATATATTTTTTAACTAAATTATCTTTCACTGAATTTGCTATACTTTTAAATTTCTTTTCAAGTGAAGCAAGTGCAGATGGAGATGAGGAACTTTCTTTTTTATAATGCTCAAATATCAATTTGTGCACTGGAATTTTGTTATTCTTATAAAAATCTAAGAATTCATTTTTGCCTTTTTTTTCAACGAAAGTGTCCGGATCTTCTCCATCTGGGAGAAATAAAAAATATATTTGTTTATCTGGAAGCATACTCTTAATTGAATTTTCTGCTGCTCTTATAGCAGCTTTATATCCACTTTCATCACCATCAAAACAAATTACAATATTATTAAAAAACTGAGTTACCATATAAATTTGTTTGTCAGTTAACGCAGTTCCCAAATTTGCAATACAATTTTCTATTTTAAATTTGTTTAGACCTATTACATCCATATAACCTTCAACCAAAAAAACTTCGTCAAATTTATGAGAAATTTTTCTTACTCTATCTAAGTTGTATAAATTATTTCCTTTTCTAAAAAAATTTGTTTCTGGGGAATTTATATATTTTGCATATTTATTTTTAGTATCAATTATTCTTCCACCAAAGGCCATTGGTTTGCCTGATAGTGAATTTATCGGAAAAATTATTCTATTCCTAAATCTTTCTACATATATTTTTTTATTTTCGTCGTAATAGAATAATCCAGACTCGTTTAAAATTTTTACATCATAATTTTTACTGAGTTTTTCATAAATATTGGAATTAAAGTTAACAAATCCAATCTTAAATTCTTCAATTATTGAGTTATTGATTTTTCTTTTTTTTAAATAATCTAAAGCAATCTTTGAGTTAGAATTATTTAATAATTCATTATGATAAAAATCAGTATAATCTTTATACATACCTGTATACTCATTCCACTCTTTCTCTCTTTGCTCATCAACTTTAGAAAATCTATAGGGTGTCATTCCAGCTAAGTTAGCTAAAAATTTTACTGCCTCTCCAAATTTAAAGTTTTGCATTTTCATTACAAAATCAAAAATATTTCCATGCTCTGAAGTACTAAAACAGTGATAAAAACCTTTCTCATCATTTACTGTGAAAGAAGGAGTCTTTTCATTTTTGAAAGGCGACAATCCCACAAACTCTTTTCCTCTTTTTTTTAATGATATATGTTTTGAAACAACCGTAGAGACTTTCAGTCTTATTTTAATCTCATCTAGATACTCTTTTGGATATTTCATTATTTATTCAGCAGCTCCTTCAATATTGATCCAGCTTTAGAAAAATCTATGCTGTCAGAATAATTTTTTTTCAACTCACCCATTACTTTGCCCATATCCTTAATACTTTGAGCTCCAACTTTTGAAATAATTTCCGTGCATATTTTTTTAGTCTCCTCCTCGCTTAGTTGTTTAGGTAAGTATGTTGACAATAAATCAATTTCACCTTGTTCTACCTTCAATAAATCCTCTCTTTTATTTTTTTTATAAATTTCAACTGATTCGTTTCTTTGTTTGATCATTTTTTTTAAAAGTTTTTTTATATCTTCATCATCTGTCTCTTTCTTGTTTGGACCTGACCTATTTGAAATATCTAAATCTTTTATACCAGATAGAATTAACCTATAAGTTGATATCTTGTTTTTATCTTTAGATTTAAGCGCGGTTTTATACTCGTTGTTAATTTTTTCTTTAATAGACATTTGTATTTAATCTAGCCTAAAGATTTTTTTCTTAAAAGAAAAATTGTTTTTTTTTGAAATTTTGTATTAGTTCAGTTGCTTAACTCAGGCTTTTATTGTATTAACCTTTAACTTATGAGTTGTAATTGAATAAAAAACAAAAAGTAAACTCAAAAAAAAAATCAATTTTTAACCCAGGTATTTTAGTTCTTGAAAACAAATCAATTTTTAATGGAATTGGTATTGGATACGAAGGTACTGCTACAGGCGAGGTTTGTTTCAATACTTCAATCACAGGTTATCAAGAAATAATTTCAGATCCATCTTACGCGGGACAAATTATTAATTTTACCTTTCCCCATATTGGTAATGTAGGAACTAATAAACAAGATAATGAGTCAGAAAAAGTCTGGACTAGAGGTGTAATATTCAATTCAGAGATTACTAATCCTTCAAACTATAGATCACTAATTGAGTTAGATTTGTGGCTCAAAAAAAATAAAATTGTTGGTTTAACTGGTTTAGATACAAGAAGCTTAACAAACCTAATAAGAGATAAGGGGGCGCCAAGGGGAACAATTTCACACAAAAGAAAAGGTGTTTTTCCAGTGAAAAAACTTATTAATACAACATTAAGTTGGCCAGGTCTCAACGGTCTAGATTTAGCAAAAACGGTTTCTACTAAAAATAAATTTACTTGGAAGGGATTGCAAACTTGGACAAAAGAAGATGGTTTTAAAAAAATAAAAAAAAAGAAATTTAAGGTAGTTGCAGTTGATTATGGAATAAAAACAAACATCTTAAGATATTTTTCAAATTTTTATTGTGATGTAGTGGTTGTGCCGTGTGATGCTTCAGCTGAATATATCATGACACTTAAACCAAGTGGAATTTTTTTGTCAAATGGCCCTGGTGATCCTGCAGCAACAGGCATATATGCAATTAAAATTATAAAAAATCTTATAAAAAAAGGTTTACCAATTTTTGGAATTTGTCTTGGGCATCAATTGTTAGCGCTTGCTTTAGGTG